>OQWM01000084.1_pt1 | contig 45961 bp, 34 predicted proteins | sample 1691531 | NCBI WGS metagenome assembly OQWM01 (sample SAMN03418257, study PRJEB22391) | human gut metagenome | biome: human-gut; feature: organic feature; material: feces | host: Homo sapiens | place: Tanzania | collected 2013-01
CAAAGGCGATTGCACCGTGGCGTTGCCACGGCAGCCTTTGGCCGTGTTCGAGGGAAAATGGGCGGGGGCTATAGATGCGCGTTATTGGGCGACGACGGGCGTTCCGGCGGGAGCTGAATCGTCGACAGGGCGGTCGGGATTCTGCAAGCTCAAATCGGTCGCTTCGCCATCGACGAGATTGCCGTTTGCATCGACGCCACTGTTGGCGGGATGCCCGTTGGCTTCGGGGGCATTTGCGTCGGGGGCTCCCTCGACGGGGACTTCTTCGCACGAGGCGATAATCGGCGAATAGAGCTTGTCGTATTCTTCGTCGCTGAGATTCTGATGCGTGATGACCGTTTCGCAACCGAACGTTTGGAACGCAAGACCTGCATAGCATTCGCAGTAGTCTTTTGCCCATGCTTGATCGACTTCGCCCATGGCGTTGCCCGCTTCGTCGGTGACTTGTAGCGGCGTTTTGCCATCGGCTTCGAATGCCGTGACGGTGAAACAGTTATCGGCGAGTTGTTGCATGAGCGCGTCGCAATCGAAGTCGGCTTTGGGGGCTTCGGATTTGGAGGCAGATGCATCTTGGGCTTGTTCTTGCTCTTGATCCTGTGTTTGGTCTTGCGTTGCCGCCTCGGAACCGCCGCCAAATGTGACCGAACCGCAACCGACTAGCGCAACTAAACCAAATGCACCGAGTCCGAAATAGGCATAATTCTGAAGGCTCATTTTGTTATCTCCTCGAAGGTTAAACATCGCCATGTGAACCTCGTGTTCACGAATATGGCAGTTATACCAAACTGAGCAAGAATCGTGCACAAAAAAAGTCCAAAACGCACGCATGCGCTTTGGACTTAAAAATCGGGGCGACAGGATTTGAACTTGCGACCTCTTGCACCCCATGCAAGCGCGCTACCAGGCTGCGCTACGCCCCGTCAACAGACGGGCGCCGTATAAATGAGGAAGCGCGTTTTGTCAAGATTTATTTTCATAAGCCGGCGAATTTCTCCCAGAAAATGACCCGAACTCGCGCCAATCGATCGCGATTTCTTTGGTATTTCTCGCGAGAAATGCCCGAACTCGCGCCAATCGATCGTTATTTCGTCGTCGTTGCCGTTGCCGGCTTGTGTTGGCGTTCTTCGGGGATAAATCGCGTGTTTCTCATCGTCGCCCCCTTGAGCTGTTTATACGTATTCATGGCATCTTTTGCTCCAATCGAGTCGCCCATCGTCATGAGGGCTTGCGATAGGATCTTATAGGCAGGGCGATACGATGCGTCGTATTTGATGGCCGTGCGAGCCGCGGCGAGAGCTTCGTCGGTTTTGTCGTCGAGCATCTTGAGCACGCCAGCATTCGTATAGGCAATCGCGTCTTTGGGAAGATTGGGAATCGCTTGCACGAAATAATCATTCGCTTTGACGACTTCGTTGAGGCACAAGTGCGACGAAACGAGATTGACGAGGATAGCCGGATTGTTGGCGTCGAGCGCCAAAGCGTGCTCGTATGCGTCGATGGCGCGCGCACAATAGCCCAGCGATCGAAGCGCATTGCCCAAGTTAAAAAGCGACGTTGCACTATAGTCGATCTTCGTCACCTCGATGAGGTCGCGAAATGCATCGGCCGGATGGTTGAGTTTGGCATGTGCCACGCCGCGAATCGTCAAGCCCTCGGCCGTCTCCCCCGTCTGCTCCATCGCCGTCGTCACCGATTGAATCGCACGCGCATAGAGGTGCTTATTCATGTATTCCATCGCCTCGGCATAGGGCCATGTCTCTTGAACGACCTCTTCGGTCGCCGCCTGCGGCTCCGACTTCGAACCACATCCGACGAGCGCAAATGCCAACGTCGCACCCATCAAACCCTTCGCCAAAACCGACTTCAGATGAATACCCATATTGCGAAACCTCCACGTTTCATTTTTTCGCTAAATCATCGAAATATTCACGACATGCGCTATATTCGCTAGCGCGATGCCTTCGTGTTTAACGGCACAAAGACCCGCAAAAACCAACCCATTATAAAACAATCGCCTACGATTGTGCCACCATCTATCGATCTTTTTGGCAGTTTCTTGAGGGAACGCATGAAAAAAATCATCTTTTTCGCCTACTTTATCGGACTATTCTTATTGATAAGTTCCTACGTCGCCTTTTCGCAGCTCGATACATCGCTTCGCATGAGCATCGCGACGGCAGAATCGTTTGCCCCCGACCACGTCAATTATATTCGCGTCATCGTGCGCGACCTCGAAACTGGGTCGAAATTCGATGGCTACGATTTGACGACGTGTTGGCGCTACTCGACACAAGACATATCCGCCCCCAACGATCTATGCTCGCCATCAAAACTCCCCGAAAACGGCATCGCAACCGTCGAAGTGCCCCCGCCTCCCTCAGTCCGCCCCAACGCGCTCTGCGTTTCTTTGCACCAAAATGGCGACGAGAAAAAATCGGCTTGTATCGATGCGTCGTCGCTCCAATTCGATTCGGCGACCAATCGCGAAATAGAACGCGATATCGTCCTCAATGATGCGTACAAGATTCACAATCACAAAAACGATGCCGAACAAAATACAAATTCACACCAGCCAATCGCACAAAATGCGCAAGCCGACGATTCATCGCCCAACGCGCCAAATGCGCCCAATCCCGGCATTCCCCAAGCCCCCAACGCGCCCAATCCCGGCATTCCCCAAGATCCCGCAATGATTGCCCCCGCGCCCAACGCCGATCGCGGCGACTACAACGTCGTCGTGCCAGGCGCCTTTTTGTCGGGGGCACCTAACGAAATCTTCATCCAAACGATGCGGTCGGGCGAACCAATCACTTCTCCCATCGAAGTTCGCCAAATCTACGGTCAGCCCATCGCCTTCGAAACCCCGCTCACGCCGTCGCCCGCAGGCATTGCGCGATTCTCCTTAACCCTTGATTCTGCTGCCGATTTTGAATTCATCCAAGACGCCCATTCGTTCTATGCGTCGTTTTCGGCCAACGACAAGCCGCTACACATCTCGTCGGCGGCGCTCATCACCGAGGCTCACAGCGCACGCGTGACCGTCACGCCATTTGGAAACGCCGACCGCGTCGTCACCGACGTCTTCGACGGGCAAGCCTGGATCGCCCACCGCGAAGACGCTTTGCCCAACAATCGAACGCTAGTTATCAGCCGCGAACGCCTGAACTACGACGTCCCAAAAATCCTCTATTTCCGCTTCAGCACGTCGTTGTTTACCAATGTCGACGCCTCGCAAACCGCCGCCATCATCGTCGCCCCCGGCGAAATCTCCACCGCACGCCAAGCAAAAATCGCCCTCGACGAAGCCATCTACGCCGGCTACACCCAACTCGTCCCCTATTTATCGCGCCTCGATTCGCTCCACGCCACCGCACACGCCGGTGTTCGCGACCTCGCTCTTGCCTACCTCGCAATGGCACACGATTCTGAAATTACACTTAAAAAGCGAACAGAAATCGACGAACGCGCCGATTTTGACGAATTAAAAAAGAAACAAAAGTCAATCGCTAATATAATATTTGTAGTCTGGTTTGCCCTCGGCGCCTTCATATTCATCGCCCTCGCCGTTTCACACGCCCGCGAACGCCGCAACGCGCTAGGTGCCGCCGACTCAGCCGCTACCACCAAACGCGCCCTACAAATCGCTCTACTCGTCGTCCTCCTCATCATACTCGCCGGTTCTCTCTACTATATGATGCAAATCGTATAGCAATGATGCAAATTGTATCAGCGATACATGCCTTCTCTTTTTGGCGCTGGCTATTGGCATGCGCCAATACGCCCGCGTCTCGGCTATGTGCTCGTTTCACTTCGCGCATACGCCTCGTTTTTGGGGCTTAGATGCTTGCTATAGCTTGTTTCCGTGTTCATCGCGATCCGACAAATCGATATGATACTTTTTGGCTCGTCGCTTAAAATAACGCGTGTAGTGCCAACGGGCATCGCTCGTAGACCAAGATAGCGAGTCTTGATGGAGTTTAGAGAGCGATTTAAGTGCGAGTTGTGCATTGATGCTAATCGCAAAGGGGCCATCGATGGCATCGAGCAATGTGGGAATACTGGCGTTTGAAAAGTCTTTGACGGCAAAGCCTGCCGCTTGGAATCCATCGACGAGCCATGCTTGTCGCGTCTTCGATTGGTTTTGTTCGACCCACGTTCGCGCGCGATCGAAGTCGTATGCCGATGTTTCGGCATTAGTAAACGACTGTGCAGCAACGACTTCGAGCGCGCGCATGAGCGGTGCATAAGCGTCGGTTTTTGGGGCTATTTCGATAGCCGCCCAGAGCGGAGCGAGGTCGCCTTGTGTCGGATAATGTACGATATAGTTGGCGATGAGCGGAATGATTTTAACGTCTTTTTCGATATCTGGCGAATTGAGTTCGCCGTGGACGACGTTTCGCGTAGCGGTCGTGTCGAACGCCGTGAGCGTGCGGAACATGGCCAGTCGGACGTCTTCGTCGGTTTCGTGCGGGAGTCGTTTGGCGAGTGCTGGCAGGGCGGATTTGCCGACAGAGGCGATAGCGGTGGCGGCAGAACGGCGCACGATGGCATCGTCGGATTTGAGCGCGGCGACGATTGGGGCGGAATGGGTTGTCGCCAAGCCCATGAGCGCAAGTCTTTGAATGGCGGCAGCTTTTTGCACTGGTGAGCTCTTTTTATGGCGTAATGTGGCGATGTGATCGAGGGCGCATTTTTCTATTTTTGGGAGTGGATCTTCGTGCCAAGGATGGAGGATCGAACGGTCGATACAGCCGGCGCAAATGTCTTTGTCGGAGCAATAGATGCGGACGTGGAAGTGATCGTCATGAGACGATTCGTTGTAGATCGTTTGTTCGAATCGATCGAGAAGGTCGGGGTTTGGCGTTGCCGAATTGGGGCCGTGTCGGCGATTGAGTTCGCGCGATAGCGCAAGGCGCAAGTGTTTGGCGACGAAGATGAATTGGATGTCGATCGACGGATGCGAGAGGAGCGTTTCGATGAGTGTTGTGTTTTTTTCGAGATCGAATGTATAAATAGAATTATATACAGTAGTTTTTAGATTTCGATTAATTTTATACATGTTATTGAGCCGAGCGGAGTTTCCTTTGGCATCGGTGAGGTAGAAGGCGACATCGGCATCGCGCCCCGAGTTATGGCTGATGGAGTAGGGAATATCGCCGCCTTCTCGCAGTCCGAGATTGCCCAGTTCTAGCTGCGTTTTGGGGTATTTTTTTTGCATGGCTTCGGCGGTATCGGTGAGGAGTTTGATGAGCTCAGCTGTGCCGTAGGCAATGCCGCGTTCGTATTGGACGGGGAGCTGGCGAATCACAAGGCTAGGCGATGGGACGGGTTTGCCGTTGATGAGATAGCCATCGCGCGTATCGCCGATAGAAAACGATTGTCGCAATTCTGCTTCGTCGCCGTAGAATTCGCGCTGGAGCGGTTGAACTGGAATGCGCATTTGTTCTTGTGCGGCTTTGATGCGAAAGATCATGTCTTGTTGTTCAGAAATGTATCGAGATCGCGGCTTTATTTGAATTTCTTGCGGCTCGGTGCTAAAATGCAGTTTGTTTGCGTCGCTAGATTCGCCTGGATGAGCTTGTGCACATCCGCAAGCTGCTAGCGCTCCAAATGTGCATAATCCGACGAGCGAAAGCACGATATAGAATGGATGTTTGGGCGTTTGTGGCATTGTATGGTGTAGATTGGGCGTAGCTTTCATAGATAATCGTATTGGCCTATGAGCGTGAAGAATTCGCGCGAGTCGTCGTTATAGAGTAGCCGCACATAGCGGTATGCGATAGCCGTTTGCGCATGGTGCGCAATTGATTTGAGTTTAACGCACGCATCGTGTGTTATCACATTTTAGGGTATTTTGCCCTTCCCATTGCAAGCAGGAGATTTTTTGTGAAAAAGAGTTTGCTTTCGTTTTTGGCGTTACTCATCTTCTTGGCGTATGGATTGGTTGGGCAATCGAGTATTGCCGAAGCAAAATCGCATAGCCACGTGGGGCAAAGCGCGGTCGAAGTCGAATTGCTCGGCAAATTGGGCGGTATGTCGAACTTCATCGAGAAGGAATCGTTTGGCGATACGCAATTCGACATCGCCGGCGGTCTGACGTTCAATGCTCTATTTCGCTTCGACATGGGCGTTGGCATTGGGTTGAATTTCAACTGGGAAATGTCGCGTCAACGCCTCGAGCTTTCGAAATTGACGTTTGCTTTACAAGCGCGCGATCGCGTGGCAACCGTCCAAATGCCGTCGTTTGGGTTTACGCTTCACTATGCGCCAAATCGTTATTTCGATTCGGGGTTCTGGATCAACTACGGCTTTGGCAGCTACGAAGCCGAAATGAACGTCACCAATTCGGTCGCCGCGAGTGCCTTTAATTTGACGGGGGCAAACCTGAAATGGGATATGCAGGCGGTCGAAATCGGCATCTTAGGTGAATTTACGTGGGATCTGCCCGTCGATGGCCTTGCACTTGTGATTGGTGGGCAGATTTATGCAAACTTTGCTCGCCTCTTTGCCGACGATTCGACACTCGATAATGCTCGCGATTTGCACGGTCGCCTCGTCGACGAAAACCGCATCGATTCGGTCGGATTTAACATCATGTTTGGCATGCGTTATAGCTACTGGTTCAACAACTAATCGTCGCCTTCATGCATCGGTCGGCCTCTTTTGGGCGTTATCGATGCATGGCAAAGAAGCGATCGACAAATGGATATCGATTTGCGAAGAGTTTCTGCGTTATTATTTGTTTTTGTTGCATTTTTCTCTTCATCGATAGCTTTTGGGCAAACGCCCGTTGCCGAAGTTTTCGACGATTCTCATGCGATTATCGGGGCAATAGCTCGCACGACGTTTTCGCCATACGCTTGCCCTGCCCAATTTGGCGATGGTTTGACGGTGTCGTTGCCATCGCTTTGGCAAGCCAATGTCCATGGCGACGGGCACGTCGCGTTTTATTCGACGTATCACGTCGGCGTCATGGCTTCGTTGCGCACGATGCCCGAAACGGTTTCGTCTGACGACGAAGCGAGGCGCGTGATTGCGCAATGGGCAGAATCCGAGACGATTGCCATCGAAGGTGCGATCGAAGATTTTGCGTCATTCGATAAATCATCGAAAAATGTGCTCCTGCAAAACCCCGATCGGCGTTCTTTTGCATTTTTGGGGCGAACGAGCGGAGAAATATGGCGATTTGTCGTCGTCATGGCGCCGAGTGCGGCGGGAATGCGCTTTTTTGCGTTCCAAGTCCCCACCGCGTGGTTCAATGCCTATTTGCCCATGATCGAAATCATGGGGCAAATATAAGCGACTAGCGCAAACGCGTCATGGAATAGCTACCTTTGACGGGGATTTTGGCTTTGTATCCGTCGGCATCGATGTCGAGTTCGTATTCGATGGGAATGCTGTATTCGACGGGTTTTGCGAACCGAGAGGCGACGTTTCGTTGGAAAGCGGGTAGATTGGCGTATGGGTCGGAGGGCTCGGGTTCGGCAGAAGTCATGCGTAGAATTGCCGAATTATTGGGATTGTCGGCGTCGGTCGCTTCGATTTGCTGCCGACTATCGATTTCGTAGCTATAGAATTTGTCGTCGATCCACGTCTCGAGCGGGGTGCGATTGATTTCGCTGGCGGAGAAAATGGGCGTGCCTTCGAAAGCGACCATGAGGAAGCCGAAGGGCGCGGCGTTGTATTTCGCCGAGGGAACGTAATAGCGGAATTCGACGAAGACGTCGTCGGTATATTTGCGCGAGTCGGCGACTTCGTCGAACATATCGTAGACGGCAATCGTCGCGGCATAGTGGTTGCCGTAAGCCGTGCCCGTGACAGGTGTATCGGTGCCATCTTTGTGAATGATACCGCTCGTGACGGGCTTTTGGTATGTCAATATGCTGTATTTGAAGACGTTATTTTCGGAGTTTCCGAAATAGACGTTTCCCGTGCCAGGTTTCCAAGTATTTGTCGGGAGCACGTATTCGAACGTCGCTTTTTCGTCGTCGAAATGCCCTGAAATATGGAAAGCATTGTCTTTGAATGCCAATTTGTATCCGCCAAAATCGAGTTCTAGCCCCGATTTACTCGCTTTCCACTGGCCACTCTTGAGCGATTTTGAAATCGGATAATTCTCGATTTCTTTATCGCCATCGAATTTTTTTACATATCCTTTAACTTTTCCCTCATTTTTACTAAAGGCAAAGTTGGATATTTCGAATTTAATTCGCGTTTGATATGGGCGCGTATAGATGTAGAACTCCCATTTTTGAGAATAAGACGATGCATCGGACAGTATGGGGGTGATATCTTCGATGACGAAATCGTCGTATCCACCGTTATAGACGTTGACCGAGGCGGCATTCATCGATTTCATGTCGATGGCGTGGTATGTGGGTGCGTGCGATGTGCTTTTCGCCGATGGCGCGGTTTGTGCTTGTTTTGTCGCACCGGCTTGGGGTTGAGTTGCTTCGTCCGTTGCAGATTGGGCGTGATTGGTCGCTTGCGATGGCGAATGACACGCCGAAAAAGAGAGCAAAAGAAGCGGCCAAATACAATTCGTTAATCTTTTCATCGTGAACCCCAAAGCGCATCATCGGTCACCGATGCGGTTTTGATTGCCAAAGTCAAAAAGAGGTGTGCAAAAGTCCCGAGCGCAATGTCGTTTGGCTGCGTTGGGAATGTTTGCAGTCTGTGTTTGTATCGTTTATGCCATCTCGCCGAATTATGATAGAAAAAAGGCGCATCGATATCACGTCATCGTGTATGTGATGGCGTAGAATGCGAATGAGATGTGCTTGAATGGAGCAAAGAGATCCTTGAATCATCGATATATCCGAGCCTTAGTATGGGTTATCGTCGTCGCATTGACGGTGATATGCCTTTTTTTGAGCGTCAGTTATCTGTGGGGGCTTGAGACGATAGAGTTTACGAATATCGACGTCGTATCGCGATTGAATCGAATTTTATTCGATATGATGAGCGTTCCGGAGGAGGAAATTCGCTATGTCGTCGTTCATCCGCGTTGGATTGCGTTATTGTCGGTTGGTCCGCTCTTGGTTTTGCCGATCGTGTATTCGTTGAGCGATTTTCGTCTATGGCAGAGGATATTGAGTGGAATCGTTCGCTTTGCGCTATTGGCGTTGATCGTTTTTTGTCTGTGCGATGTCGAGCGGATCGAAGAGAGCAACCGCGTATCGACGGTAGTCGTCGTCGACGAGAGCGATTCGATGACGTCGTCGATGCGCCGGGCGGCAGAGTCGGAAGTGCGTGCGGCATTGCGCACTCGCCCCGATGACGTCGATCTACACGTCGTGGCGTTTTCGCAGTTTCCGCGCACGATCGAAGTCGATGCTATAGGTGGCGAGGCCGCGTTTTTAGCGGCGGGTAGCGACGAGGTTGCAGATGTTTCGGAGTCGCTCAAGACGACCGACATAGCCTCGGCTATGCGCTATAGTTATGCGTTATTCCCCGAGGGCGCAGAGCGCCGCATTTTGCTCATTAGCGATGGAAATGAAACGAGCGGAAGTGCGCTTTCCGAGGCGGCTTTGGCGCGTGCTCAGGGGATTCGCATCGACGTGCGGCGGCTTGCTGCACCCGAAATTCGCGAAGTCTTGATTTCGGGCGATACAGTCGACGATCGAAGTCAGTTGCGCGTCGGGCAGCCGTTCGAGATAGGCGTTCAAATCGAATCGACGCACGAAACGCGAGCGCATTTGGATTTTTCGGTCGATGGCGAAGTCGACGCCAAGCAAAGCCGCGATATCGATTTAATCGCAGGGATGAACGAAGAGACGTTTCGCGTCGTGCCTTCTAAAATGGGCGAATTGACGGTGAAATTTGCCCTGACTGGACTCCAAGAAGGCGAAGATCGGTTTGCAGAAAATAATGCGTTTACCGATAAATTCGAAATTCAAGGCAAGCCAAAAGTGCTTTATGTCGAATCGAATTCGTTTGGTGCAGAATACCTCCAGCGAGCTTTGCAGGGATATGGCAAGTCGTCGGGGCAAGATTTCGAAGTCGAGGTGAGATCGGCGACGGGCATGCCGACGTCGATGAATGAATTGCTCAAGTATTCGGCAGTGTTATTGGGCGATGTGCCGCGAACGACAGACACTGGGCGCACCAATGTGACGAGTGCGAGCATGGAGTTGTTGCGCGAATATGTGCATCGTCATGGGGGGGGATTTGTGGCGATAGGCGGTGAAAATGCGTTTGGTCCTGGTGGATATTCTAATACGCCAATCGAGAAGATACTCCCAGTGGATTTCAAATCATCGCAACGCAAGCAGACGTCTTCGATGGCGATAGCTTATGTGATTGATAAATCGGGATCGATGGCGCTAGATTCGAAGCTGTCGATGGCTAAAGAGGCGGTTAAAGCGAGTGTAGGCGTGTTGAATGCGCAAGACAGGGTCATCGTGATTGGGTTCGATGCGGTGCCGACAGTCGTCGTTCCGTCGACGCGAGCCGTCAATCGCACGGCGATAGCTTCTCGCGTTTCTCGCATGAATGCGTCGGGCGAGACCGATATCGTCAGCGCTTTGGATTTGGCTTATTTGGAATTGTCGCTTTTGACGGCGAAGACGAAGCACGTGATATTGCTCAGCGATGGAAACAGTTCGACGCTTGGTAGCGATAAGCTGATGCGAGAAATGGCGCGTTCTGGGATTACGGTATCGACGGTGGCTTTGGGCGATGCGAATACGACGTATTTGAGTCGCGTCGCCAAACAGGGGAGCGGGCGATCTTATGTCGTGCGAGATGTGCGCAGTGTGCCGAGAATATTCGTCGAAGAAACCGAGCAAATGATGAATCGATCGATCGTCGAAGAGCCGTTTGTGCCGAGAGTGGCTCGCCAACATGAGATGATCAAGGGTGTGACGCTCAACACGCTTATGGGGTATGTGACGACGCGAGCCAAAAGCGGTAGCCAAACGGTATTGACGGCGCCGAGTGGAGATCCGATTTTGGCGCAGTGGCAATATGGAACGGGCAAGACGACGGCGTTTACGAGTGATGCAAAGAATCGCTGGGCGGCGCAATGGATCCGCAACAGCAAGAGTTTTGCGCAATTCTGGGGGCAAGTCGTGCGTAGCACGATGAAGACCGACGATGAACGGCAATTCGATATGCGAATCGTGCGAGAAAATGCGCGTTTGCGCATTATGGTCGATGCCGTCGATGCGAATGATGCATTTTTGAACGGACTCGATATCGTCGCACAAATCGAAGATCCGCGAGGCGAGCGTTTCGATGTCGTCTTGCACCAAACGGCGCCTGGGTTTTACGAAAATGCGTTTGCGCTTGCCTATTTGGGAACGTATTTCGCTCAAGCGACGCTTATGCAGTCGGGCGAAACGTTGGGGTATGCACAAGAAACGTATTCGTTCCCATATGCCGAAGAATACGTGCATACGGCACCGAATTCGCGACTATTGGCGGCTATTGCCGAGACGGCAGATGGTTGCGTCGATTGCGAATACGATGCGATTTTTAAGCCCGAACGAGAGGGAATACGCGATTACTTCCCAATATGGCCGAATTATCTTTGGTGGGCCTTTTTGTTGATCGGTATCGATGTATTTTTGAGACGCATTCGAATGGCAAAAAGTCGCTAAGGATACACAAAAAATCACAAAACGATTGCCATTGCTCGCTTTGCCATGCGATAATCGTCGTCGTTACTACAACTGAACAACGACGACGAGGATACTGTTATGGCAAAGATTCCCCGTAGAGGTAAAGGCAAGGGTCTGTATTCGTGTTTTACCGAAGAAGAATTGCGCGAAGCATACGATAAGATGACGATCTTCTCGGATGCCGTTGCGAATGCGTTTTTTCGCGATAAAGAGACGACGCAACACATTATTCGGACGGTGACTGAGCAAGACGATTTGGTCGTGCTTCAGGTCAAGACGCAAAAGCGCATCGAGAACATTCTTGGGCATTCTGTGCGTTTCGACGTTTTGGCGATCGATTCCGAGAACAACTACTACAACATCGAGATTCAGAATGCTTCGAACGATAATTTGCTTGCACGAGCCGATTTCTATGGTGCTGCGATCAAGATGCGCTATTTCGAGAAGCACAAATCATATGCGAATATGCCGCGTGTTTACGTCATTTTCTTCGTCAAAGATGGACGATTCTGCGATAATAAACTCATCAATCGATATTTCATGAGAGATGATTCATATCGCGACTCGGGCGTTGGTACGCGCATCTACTTCATCAACGGTCGTTTGCACGATGACACGCCAATTGGTAAAATGTCACATGATTTCTCGTGCAACGATGCCGAGAAGATGAAAGATCCGATTATCGCACGGCAGTTTACAACGATAAAACAAGAGGAGTTAAAGGAAATGGATGCGTTTACACAAGAGGTCTTAACGCGTGGGAAAAGACTTGGACTAGAGTACGGAGAAAAGCGTGGGGAAAGGCAAGGTAGAATTAAAGGCAAAATTGAAGGCAAAATTGAAGGCAAGCTCGAACAGTTGAAGGAGATGACGAGGCGCATCATGTCGAATGAGAACAAGAGTCTCGAAGATGCGATGGTTTACTTGCAGCTGAGTGAAGATGAAAAGGGTCTCGTTCGCAAAGCCATGACCTAGCGTTGTTTTGTCGTTGACTTGCGCTTTGTGAGGTGCTGCGTGATTTTGCGCTCAAAGATTTTGTTGATGAAGAGATACTTTGATGTGAATTTTTGAGGGCGTAGAGTGGATTTGGCGCAATGAGGATGATGGGGGCGTTGCGGGGGTATCCCCCGCAGAGGGGGTAGCGCGGTACGCGGCGGCGTAGCTGGCGGGGGCCGCGCGTAGGGGGAGGCTTCCCCCACCAAGTCATATTGTGGTGTGGCAAGATTTGATGCGGGGCGAAAAGTGGGGCTGATGGCGAAAGTGGAGTTGACAATTTCGTCGGATGCGTTCAATATGTGGCGGTATTTTTGGGCCGGAAAGCGTGAGGAGCCGGACGAATTGCGTAGATTGTGCGTATTGACATTGGCGTTGATGGCTTGCGGATGTAGCGCGGGCACGCAGGTAGAGCCTGTGGCAGAAATTGGGATTGAGTCGGAATATTTGACGGTGTTGTCGGAGTTGACAGACCTGATGAAAGGCGGCTGTAAGGATCCCGATGGTGTGTTGTCGTCGATTCGGTCGTATCGCGATGCGAATGTGTCGCGCGTGTCTGAGGTGGTCAATGCGTTGAATCGTTCGTATCTTTCGTTAGATGAAGATGCGCGAGTGGCTTGGCGTCGCGGTGCGGGTGCGCGCGTGTCGTCGGGTTTGACGTCGTATGCGCAGGCGTATGGTGTGCTTTCGTCGTGCCTGAATGAGGCGCAAAAATGGGAGCTGGGCGAGGTATTGTCGCAGTTCAAATAAGGTGAGCCGTCGGAGTTGGCGGCTGTTTTTTCAAGTCCTGGAGACAGGCAAGGTCGAACCTGCGAGATGTAGGTCAAGAATGGAGCTTTTTGAAAGTTTATGATGTCCGATGAAAATCAACAAACTGTGCAGAATCAAGCGTCAGACGCCGTGGCGCCGGTAGAAGAGGTCGAAGATTTTTCGGCACTTTTGGCGGAGAATGAGCAGGCGATGGAGACGAAGACGTTCGAAAAGGGCATGATCGTCGAGGGCGTTATCGTACAGATTGGACCAGAGTATGCGTATGTGAACATCGGCGCAAAGGCGGAGGCATCGTTGCCGGTTTCGGAGCTCCTCAATCCAGAAGATGGCAAATTGACGCATGTCGTCGGCGATACGGTCAAGGCGAAGATCATTGGTCGCGATGCGAGCGGGATTAAGTTGTCGCGTTCGATGAAAGCGGGCAATATTGCGCTCGAAGAAGCGTATCAGACGGGTTGCGCGGTGAAGGCGCTCGTGAAGGCGACGAATAAGGGTGGTTTTGAACTCGAAGTCATGGGACAGCGAGCATTTTGCCCGCTTTCGCAGATTCAGAAGGGCAAAGTCGAAGATGCGAATGCGTTTGTCGGTCAGACGCTCGAATTCAAAGTCATCAAGTATGCGAAGCGTGGGCACGATATCGTCCTTTCGCATACGGCGTTGCAAGATGAAGAGAACCGCATCAAGCGCGAAGAGCTCATGTCGAAGATCGAAGTCGGTTCGGTTTTGGACGGCAAAGTCGTTTCGATTCAGGATTACGGTGCGTTTATCGACGTGGGTGGCTTGGAAGGCTTGGTTCACGTTTCGGAGATTTCGCACACGCATATTAAATCGCCGAAAGAGGTGCTCAAAGTCGGTCAAGATGTGAAAGTTTACGTTTTGGCGGTCGAATCGGCGAAGGGCAAGCACAAGTTGTCGCTTTCGATGAAGCGTTTGGAAGAAGATCCGTTCGACAAATTGGTGGCGAATCTCGAAGTGGGGTCGCGCGTCAAGGGTACAGTCGTTCGCAATGTCGACAAGATCGGTTCGTTTGTCGATTTGGGTGGCGTCGAAGGTTTGGTGCACATTTCCGAGCTTTCGTGGGATCGTCGCATGACGAATCCGAACGACGTCGTCAAAGTTGGCCAAGAAATCGAAGTGACGATTTTGGGCATCAATAGCGAATTGCATCGCATTTCGTTGTCGTACAAGGGCGCGTCGGCGGATCCTTGGAAGACGGTTGAAGATGTGTATAGCGTCGGTCAGGAAGTGACGGGCACGATCGATTCGGTGACGAATTTCGGCATCTTTGTCAAATTGGCACCGCGTTTGACGGCGCTTTTGCCGATGAGCGAATTGACCGAAGAGACGCATGGATTGACCGAAGCGGCTCAGGGAACGGAAGTGACGGCTCGCGTCATTGCGATCGATGCATCGCGCAAGCGCATGACGCTTTCGACGCGTCCGGAAGGCGCGGCTCCTGCGGCTCGCAAACGCCCGGCGCGTCGCGACGATCACGACGATGCACCGCGCGCACCGCGCGGGGAACGTGGCAATCGTCACGAAGATTCGAGCTATAAAGACGATGCGAAATTCGGAACGTTTGGCGATGTTTTAGCTGGCCTCAAAAAGAAGAAATAAGTCGCTTTATGCGCGCGCATCGGTGCGAATCGGTGCGCGTATTTTTTTGCATAAGACCTGCATCGATTGCAGGTCTTTTTTTGATTTTTTAGGAGATATGGTCGTTCCATGTCGGATTTGAATTTAAAATCGAGTTATGAATTTGATTTGCCAGCGGAGCAAATAGCGCGGCATCCGAGAGAACCGCGCGACAGTGCGCGGTTGATGGTCGTCGATGGGATGCATCGCGAAGACAAAGTCTTCCGCGATATCGTCGATCTGGTATCGGAGGGCGATTGCATCGTCGTGAACGATGTTCGGGTACGCAAGGCGCGGTTTTTCGTTCGGCGAGCGACGGGGGGGATCGTCGAAGTTCTTTTGACCGACGACATGACGTTGCCGAAGCGGCGGTTTTCGTGTCTGTATCGGGCTGGGCATTTGGCGCCGGGTGAAACGCTGTGTGCTGTGGGGGATCCGAGTGTCAAAGTTCATCTATATCGCAATGGAGAGTCGCGCGAAGCGCTTTGTGAAGTCGAGTTCGAGGGCGAAGAGCCGGTTATCGAGATACTCGATCGCATTGGGCAGTTGCCGTTGCCGCCCTATATCGTGAAGCAGCGCAAGACCCATGGCGATGCCGAATACGAGGCGACAGATGCGCAGACTTATCAGACGGTCTATGCGCAGGGCGGGAGTGCGGTTGCTGCGCCGACGGCTGGGCTCCATTTTACGCCCGAGCTCATCGCCGAACTCAAGTCGCGTGGCGTAGGATTCGAGCATTTGCGGCTCGACGTGGGCGTTGGAACGTTTCGCCCCATGCAGACCGAGCGCATCGACGCCCACGTCATGCATACCGAACACTACTGCATTTCGGAACAACTCGCTCGGACGGTTGCCCAAACTCGGGCGCGTGGTGGGCGCGTCATCGCCGTCGGAACGACGGTCGTTCGAAGCCTCGAAGATCAGTACGATCGATTTGGCGAACTCCGCGCAGGCGAATACGATACGAATATATTTATCAAACCTGGTAGAAAATTCGGTATTATCGACAGAATGGTGACGAATTTTCACTTACCTGGATCGACGCTCATCGTATTAGTCAGTGCTTTTGCGGGGCATGAGGCGATAATGGCGGCTTATCGCGATGCCATCGAGAAGGGGTATATGTTCTATAGCTATGGCGATGCGATGATCTTATCGCCATGCTCGGAGGCGAAAGCATAGAAAGAGCATCGAAAACTCGTCGAATGAGCTGTTTGCGCATGAGTCATTTGCTTTGGAATATAAAGCGGTGTTCGTGCGCTTTTTTATTGGCAATCGAGGATTTGTCGCAGTTGCCCATTGCAACGAGAGAAAGAGGCGCAGGAAAGAGCTTTTGGAGCTCTGGAAATGAGCTTTTGGGGTCGAGAACTGCCATAGAATCGTAGAAATGCGATAAGGGGTGGGGTGGAGTGGGATTGGCGTCGTTTCGCAAACTTGCAAAAGGTGCGAAAGCGGGTTAAAATTGTTGGATTTGCGAGCTTTGTAGCTTGTGTTTTATGGAAGCACATTTGTGCATGTGGAGAAATATTTGGATTCAATACCGTGGCTTGAGCCATCACTTCTCTTGATATTGGCACTCGTATTGGTGTCGTTTTCGGCGTTTGGATTACGGGCATTGTCGTCGTTGGGCTTGGCGCGAGCGCGTTATTTGGTCGACGATGGAAATAAAAAGCTAGAGCCGTTTGTCGCCCAGCCAGCGGGCTATATTATGACGCTCTTTTTGCTCGATTTGGTGGGCATCGTTGGGACGTTTTGGGTTGGGTATGAATTGCTCGATGCGTGTTTTAAGCTCGAAACGTGGACGATATGGCTCATCTTGGGCGTCGTCTATTTCGTGTTTCATACGTGGTTAGGGACGGCGTTTTCGCGCGGCGACGAGCGCGCGAATGGTAGCCGAGTGGTGACGATACTCAAGCCGTTTTATGTCGTATTGCGCCCGCTGACGTATGTTTTGTGCAAAGTATTGAATCCGTTATCGGCATCGCCCGAGCGGCGTTATGCCGATGCCGACCGAATCGAAGAAGAATTCGAAGTCATGCTCGACGAATCGGAGCGCCATGGCGGGCTCGAAAACATGAAAGGGCGCATCATGCGTTCGGCGATCGATTACAGCGAGACGACGGTGCGCGAAGTCATGATTCCGCGAACGGAGTTGACGGCGTTTTCGGTCGATACGAAATTAGACGATGCGCTTTCGATATGCGTTCAAGAGGGCTATAGCCGCATCCCCGTCTATGAGGGGAACCTCGATACGATCGTCGGGATTATGTATTTCAAGGATTTAGTCGGCAAATACTTTGAGCTTCGCAACGACGACGCAGCGCGCGACCAAATCGTCGTCGGTTCGCTCGTTCGCGAAGCGTATTTCGTGCCCGAAACGAATCACATCGATTCTATTTTCGAAGATTTTAAGCGCGAACACGTTCACATCGCCATCGTCGTTGACGAATTCGGTGGAACAGCAGGGCTCGTCACGCTCGAAGATATCGTCGAGGAGTTTTTCGGCGATATTCAAGACGAATACGATTCCGAAGAAGTGGCCATCGTCTCGCTCGATTCACAAGATCACGTCCTCGTCGATGGGCGGACGAATATTTCGGAAATTGGCGAGCTTTTTGACGTCGAATTCGAAGAAGATCCCGATTTCGAGACGGTTGGCGGCTTGGTTACGAGTCGGCTCGGGCACGTCGGCGTCGTCGGCGAATCGATTTGCGAATGCGGATTGAAATTCATCGTGCGAGCGGCTACCGAACGATGCGTCTTAAAAGTCGAGATAAGTCGGGAAACGCCTATAGAAGGCGCCGGGCCGACGAACGACGCATCTTAGCGTCGAAATGAGCCCAAATAAGCGCCTACAAAAGGCGCCGGGCCGACGAACGATGCGCTTTAGCGTCGAAATGAGCCCAAACAAGCGCCTACAAAAGGCGCCGGGCCGACGAACGACGCGTCTTAGCGTCGAGATGAGCCCAGAGAAGCGCAGTCATTGTTCAATCATCGCTATCGACGCATAAAAATGCGATCGATTGGCGCAAATAAGGCATGTCATGGAGCAGGAACAAACCAAACGGTCACTGAATCATCGGTTTTTTGCGGCACTCATCGAGTTTGTACTCAAGCATCCGAAGAGAATCGTCATTCTATCGGTGATATTTACGATTTTATCGGTGCTGGCGATTGCGCTACGCTTCGATATTCGCAGCGATATGAAAGATCTGATGCCGCCCGATTCGCAAGTCGTCAAAGATATGTATGCGATAAGCGATCGGATGGGGAGCATCACGACGCTCAAGATCTATCTCAAAACGCCCGAGCTCAAGGCGCTTTCGGAGGCCGATCGCGAAAGCGAAGCATATCGGTCGTGTATCGAAGATATCGGCGCGGGCGAGGGGTTATTCCGCGACAAGCCATTAGTTGGGCAGAATTGGTGCGATAATGGGTTGATGCTCTTTGCGCGGCAATTCGTTTCGGGCATCGAAGCACTCGATACGGTGAGCACGGTCAGTTTTGTTCGCGATAAGTCGTTTTTCGAAGAAAACATATTGCTCTATGCGAGTGCTGAAGAGCTCGAGAAAGCCTACGATCAAATCGATAAGACGTTGACCGAAGCCAGGCGGCAATCGGGCGAATACAAAGCTTGTCTATTGACAGCCGACGACGATTCCGAATGCGAATCGCTCAAGCCGAGTTCGGAATCGCTCAAAAAATCGCTCCGCGGCGGAGATTCCGACGATGACAAAGCCGCCGCAGGTGAAGATTTAGCCGTTGGCGCGGCAGGTGGCGGATCTGCCACATCGGAGTCTCAAAGTGACGACGATGCACTCGCCGTTTTCAAGTCGCGCCTGCGCGATCGATATCGAGAAAGCGAACTGGCTCAAATCGACGAATTTCCCTACTACGCCATTCAAAATGGCGGTTACATGATTGCGCTCGAAGTCCGATTTGGCGATTCGACGGCGGGGTTAAAAGCCGTTCAGCACGAAATCAAGCGCATGGATAAGATTAAGAATGCGCTCGGATCGAATTCGTTTGGCACCGAAATCATCGTCGAATATGGCGGTGGTTTCAACGATATGAAAAAGGAATACGACGTCATCGTGACCGATATCACGCAATCGATATCGATGACGATATTGAGCATATTTGGGTTGATTGCCATATTTTTCTTTTCGATTCGCGCAGCGAGTCGTATTTTCCTGCCCCTTGTGATGAGTACGCTTTGGTCGCTCGGCATCACGTTCATGGTCATTGGCTATTTGAACCTCATCACGTCGTTTATCTTTGCGATTTTGCTCGGACTCGGCATCGACTTCGGCATCCACCTCTATTCGCGTTATATATCGGAGCGTCGGAACGGGTTGGGCGTCGACGAGGCATTGAAACGGTCGGTTATCGAGACGGGGACGCCTTTGTCGTTGGGCGTTTTGACGACGGCGGCGGCATTCTTTGCGCTCATGCTCGGGAGTTTCCCTGGGTTTAGTCAATTTGGTTTTGTCGCCGGGCTAGGCGTTCTCATCGCCTTTGTGACGATGACGACGGTCATGCCGTCGCTCGTCAAGATCATGGAAGGCATTTGGCCGTCGAAGATTCGCCCAGCGAAGCCACACAAAGCTGCATCGGCGGCATTCGTTCGCCATGCGCGCATCGTCATGGTCATCGCATCGCTCGCCGTTTTGGGGTGCGCCGGCTATTGCGTCTCGAAGCTGTCGACCGTCCAATTCGAAGAAAATTTCTCGAATTTGTCGTTCAAGAGTGCACCGTCGGATAAAGCGCCCGAAGTCGTCAAAACCGAGAAATTCGTCGAGGCAAAGCGCCCATCGTCACCCGTTATCGCCGTACTCGACAACACCGAGCAAGTTAGCTATCTCGAAAAAGTCATTAAACGCGACGTCGAATATACGAATTTCCAATGGTATCGGAAGGCGTTTACGCGCATGACGATCCCCATGCAGTTCCTTTCGGGGGCATTTCCCGAAGTCTATGCTCAAATGGGGCAAGAGCGTTCTCTGCCCATGATGGCGGCGATTTCGCGCACGATGACGACGAAGACAAACGGCGCCTTGCCTCTATTCGCGACCTATGGCACCGAAAAATCGCTTGCCCTGCGCAAGTATCGCCAATTGGCGATTCAAACGCCCGAGGTCGCTCGCACGCTCGTCGGCCTCATGCCCGAGGCACTCGCTCAAAACACCGTTGCCAACGGCCTTATCGCTACTGTCGACATTCAAAGCTGGCTCCCCGAAATGTATTGGGAGGCCTTGCCCCGATGGCGTTCTAGCCAGCAATACAACACGATTTCCGATTCGGCATCGATCTACAGCTACCTCCCCGGCACAGCCGGCCAACAAGCCGAGCGCCTTGCCGTCATCGAAAAAATCCGCGAGCGCACTGCCGACCGCCAAATTCGCTTCCTTCCCGAAGACATGCGCCAAAAAGTCGTCGAACTGCGTCCCTATCTCGTCGATCACGCACTGACGATCGACGACCTCCCCGACTGGGTCAAACTCCAGTTCAAAGAAGGCGGCGACCATGCCCTCCCACCGCGCGAAGGTTCGGGCGTCGATTACGCCTTCGGCAACATCGTCGTCATGTATCAAGCCACAGCCACCTACAACGGCGGTCAATCCGAAATGCTCGCACGCGAGGCGCGCAGCCTCCGCGTCGACGGCAAACCCATCACCGTCGCCACCGGCGCATTCGTCTACGCCGACATGCTCAACCTCGTCAAAACCGACGGCTTGCAAATCTCCATCGTCGCCATCGTCGTCATATTATTGCTCGCCGCGCTCCAAAAACGCCGCTTCTTGCCCGCCATCATCGTCAGTTTGCCATCGATCTTGGGCATCGTCATGACGCTCGTTCTCATGGGCAATTTCGACCTCAAACTCGGCCTCTTCAACATGGTCATGCTCCCCGTCACGCTCGGCATCAGCATCGATGGCGCCATCTATCTCTTCGAGCGCTACCAACAACTCGGTCGCGGTTCAGTCCTCGCCGCTGTGCGCAAAGTCATTTCGCCCGTCTTCATGAGCTCTGCCACCACGCTCGTCGGCTTCGGTGGCATGATCCTCAGTCGCCACATGGGGCTCAATTCGATGGGAAAAATGGCCATCATCGGCATCAGCATTTGCTTCCTCTCGACGTTCCTCATCCAGCCTGGCCTCATCGTTTTGTGCGAAAAATTCGGCTTCAAGAGCGTCGTTCCCGAGCGCGACTACGACCCCGAACACGAGGAATAATCGGCATTTTTGGAACGCTACGCTGTTGCGCTATTGCCCGGTGGGCAATACGCGCAACTGTCGCGCCTATATCGCTATCGCTCAATACGGCGCTTATCGCGGCTATGTGCTCGTTTCACTGCGCGCATACGCCGCGAGTTTTTAATGGCGAATCGATCAATACGATGCGGAGCTCTCGTCGCCGTGTGGCTCGGGTAGCGATATGGCGCTTATGAGTTTTGATCGATCTCCGAAAACCGCCATGAATGGTGCATTTTACTTGACATTTTGAGAAGTGTGAAATAGTGGGCGGCACGGCGGCGCGGTGGGCGCGCCGAGTAAACGCTTCGCAACCAGTTGGGATATATGCGCTATCGATGCATATATCTGTTGGGGTTGCAAAAGGAAAACCCATGGAAAAGTTAGTTTTGAAAGCCGTTGCTCGCAAACCGGGCAAAAAAGGTGCAAGCCGTAAACTTCGTGCAGCCGGTAGTATTCCCGTCGTGTGCTACGGTCGTCACATGGATTCGATCTCCGCTTCGATCAATCCCGCCGACTTGACCCGCGTCCTCGGCACGGCTTATGGCGCAAACTTGGTCTTTGATTTGGTCGTCGACGACAACGGCAACGAAATTCGTCGCGAAGTCATGCTCAAGAGCGTTCAACGCGATCCCCTTACGCGTCGCGTCATCCACGTCGACATCTATGCCGTCGATGCCGATCGCAAAGTCATGGTTCGCGTTCCGTTGCGCTTCGACGGTAAAGCCGTCGGCGTTGGCCTCGGTGGTAAATTGCGTTCGGCCGCTCGCGATGTCGTCGTCGCTTGCTTGCCCAAAGATATCCCGACCGAAATCGTCGTCGACGTGACGCCGATGAATTTGCGCGATCGCATCCAAATCAGCGCCGTGCCCCGTCCGGCTGGTTGCGAATTCGTCTATGGCACCGATTTCCTCGTTGCCGAAATCATTCCGCCCCGCTCGTAAGATCGGTCTTCGCTCGGCTTGAGCGAAGTATAGTGCAACACACCGCGCGCAATATATTGCCGAGTTACCGTTGCTCTATCGGATGATTTTTAAGCCCGAACCGTTTTACGGTTTGGGCTTTTTGCATTTTTTCACACATTGAATATGTGTGGTTATATGTGAGCATCGGTGCGATAAGGTGGCTTATATAACTCGGGAAAAGCCCGTCAAAAGCCGCTAAAAGCGCAATATAGCGTCATTATTTCGCCAAATTTTTTGAATTGGTGTAATAGATGGCAGTCAATGGTCAATGCGTTTTGCATCGCGAATGGAGAGAATCATTATCAATGGCAGACGAAGCACTTTTAATCGTCGGTTTGGGCAATCCCGGATCGGAATACGATGGTACGCGTCATAATGCGGGTTTTATGGTCGTCGATCGATACTGTGCCAAGCATGGGATTTCGCTGAGCCAGTCGAAGTTTCAAGGTATTTTTGGCACATTGCGCCAAGGTGGGCGCACGGTCGTCTTTCTCAAACCGCAAACGTATATGAATTTGAGTGGTAAAAGTGTCGTTGCATGTATGCAATTTTATCACATCGAATGTGCCAATATCCTCGTCATTCACGATGAACTCGATTTGCCCGTTGGCGATCTTCGCGTCAAACAAGGCGGAGGTAGTGGCGGTCACAATGGCTTGAAATCGATCATCAACCTCACCGGGCATTCGGATTTTAATCGGATGCGCATAGGAATTGGTCGTCCCGAGCATGGCGACGTCATTAACTACGTTTTGGGGCGGTACCCCGAAGGGGATCTACGCGAAAAATATATGGCAACACTCAATATTGGAGTCGATGCACTCGAAAAGTATATCGAACAGGGTGCAGAGGCTTCGATGCGTTTTTGTAACGGCCTATATCGGGCCAAGAAGAAAGAGGAGGCTAAAGGTGAACAATCTTAGCACAATCGACTACCTCGTCTATGGCGTGCCAGTGGCAGCCGTATTGGCGTTGGTATTCTCATTCGTAAAGGCGCGGTCGATCGCGAAGAAGGATGCCGGTACGGATCGCATGAAGGCGATTGCGTCGTACATTCAAGAGGGCGCCATGGCCTTCTTGAAGGCCGAGTACAAAGTCTTGGCCATTTTCGTCGTCGTCGTGGCGGCGCTACTCGGATTGATCAACTACACGAATACAAACAGCAGTTCGTGGGTGGCATTTTCATTTGTCGTCGGTGCCGTTTGTAGTGCATTGGCGGGCTTTATCGGGATGCGCGTGGCGACGAAAGCAAACGTTCGCACGGCAAATGCAGCTCAGAAGGGCTTGCGCGATGCGTTGGCGATTGCCTTTGGCGGCGGTGCCGTCATGGGTATGACGGTCGTCGGTTTGGGGCTTTTGGGCATTATTTCTTTGTTCTTGCTCTACAATCAGGCGATTTTTGTCGGCCAAGACATGGCGAAAATCTTAGAAGTCCTCACGGGCTTTAGCTTTGGTGCATCGTCGATTGCATTATTTGCTCGCGTTGGCGGTGGTATCTATACGAAAGCGGCCGACGTCGGCGCCGACCTAGTCGGTAAAGTCGAAGCCGGAATCCCCGAAGACGATCCGCGTAACCCTGCTGTTATCGCCGATAACGTCGGCGACAACGTCGGCGACGTCGCCGGTATGGGCGCCGACTTGTTCGAATCTTATGTCGGTTCGATTATCGGTTCTGCCGTTCTCGGCGCCGCGCTTTGGACGTCTGAACAAGGTCAATTGAGCGCTGTCGTTTTGCCTTTTATCGTCGCAGGTGTTGGCATCATCGTGAGCCTTCTCTGCTCGTTCATCGTTCGTAGCAAAGACGAAAAATCGAATCCTCAGCACGCCCTCGATCGCGGCACGATTGCCGCTGCCGTTATCACGGCGATTGCTACTGCTGGCGTTGCATACCTCGTCTTGCCCGAAAACGGCCTTTCTTGGGAACACCCCATTCGCGGCATAATTACGATCGATTGGTTGATGATCTTCCTCACGGTCACGGGTGGTCTCATCGCCGGTACGTTGATCGGCAAGATTACCGAATTCTACACGTCGGATTCTTATAAATCGGTCAAGGCGATTGCCGAAGCTTCGACGACGGGGTCGGCGACGAATATCATTCGCGGTTTGGCAGTCGGTATGCTTTCGAGCGTCATCCCCGTTCTCTTGATTTGCATCGCCATCGCGATTGCCTACTTCTGCACGGGGCTCTATGGTATCGCGCTTGCCGCATTGGGTATGCTCGCGACGACGGGTATTCAATTGGCCGTCGACGCCTATGGTCCGATCGCCGACAACGCCGGCGGTATTGCTGAAATGAGCGGTTTGCCCGAAGAAGTCCGCGGACGTACCGATAAACTCGACAGCGTCGGCAATACGACGGCTGCTATCGGCAAAGGCTTCGCGATTGGTTCGGCAACCTTGACCGCCCTTTCGCTCTTCGTCGCCTATGCTCAAGTCATGAAATTGACATCGATCGATGCGATGAGCCCGCTCGTCGTCATCGGCCTCTTAGTCGGTGGGGTGCTTCCCTTCTGGTTTAGCGCACTCGCCATGCTCGCCGTCGGTCGTAGCGCACAAGACATGATCGTCGAAGTTCGTCGCCAGTTCAAAGAAATCCCAGGACTCTTGGACGGCAAAGAAGGCGTCCAAGCCGACTACAAAAAATGCGTCGATATTTCGACAAAAGCTGCCATTAAACAAATGGTATTGCCCGGTGTCATTGCCATTGCTGCCCCCGTCATCGCCGGTGTCCTCGATACGAGCGGTTCGATGTTAGGCGGTTTGCTCGTCGGCGTCACGGTGACTGGCGTCGTTTTGGCCATCTTCATGGCAAATGCCGGTGGCGCATGGGATAATGCGAAGAAATACATCGAAAGCGGCAATTACGGTGGCAAGGGTAGCGAAGCGCACAAAGCTGCCGTCGTCGGCGATACGGTCGGCGATCCGTTCAAAGATACGGCGGGTCCTTCGATCAACATTCTCATCAAGCTCATGAGCGTTATCGCCCTCGTTTTGGCTCCGACACTCGCCGGTTGGAATGCTTCGAAAGCAACCGTCGATGCGAATGCCGCAACTGTTGTTGCTCAACCGGCTGCGCAAGTCGTCGCCCCAGAGGCCCCAGCTCCTGGCGTTCAAGTCAAAGCCGAACGCGAAGCGCAACCCGCTCCTCAACGCATTCAAGAACGCCGTGTGATGCGTCGCATGCCCGAAAGACAGCGTCCGGTCGCGGCAGCGCCCGCTCAAGAACGATAGCGCGCGATGCGCGTTAGGCGTAGCGTATGGGGCTGTAAGCCCCATAGCGGAGCCCAAAAAGCGGGTGTATTGAGGCGCAAAGCGCCGAGATAGCCCGCTAGCCGAAGCGTATTGGGGCTGCAAGCCCCAATAGCGGAGGCCCAAAGACAAAGCCAATTTGCTTTGTTCGAAATATTGCCGCGACTCGATGCCAGATGGCGAGAAAATGCGAGTTTTGCGAAAAATGATTGCATAATTTGCGCGTCAAAGTATTGTTTGTGCGGAATAATGTGATGCGGAGTGGCAATATGGCAAAAAAAGACATGGTCATCAGTCAAGTTCGTGAGTTTATGGTCGTGAGCCCCGATGCGAAGGGAGGCACGAATGAGTTGGCCGAGACGACGTTGCACAGCTCGCTTGGAGCGCCAGAGACGCTGAGTGATGTGCGCGAGTTGCCCGACGAAAACGACCCTTACGCGGGGCCGCGTAGCTGGGTGGTGAAGTGGTTTGGGCCCTTTTTTAACGTTCAATCGCTGCCGTTGCAATCGTCGATGGGGCTGTATTTGCTCTATGTCGGCAATTATCCGCTTTTTTTTAGTTCGAGTGCGGGTATAATGGCGGCGCTGTCGCGGCATTTGATTTTTAGCGGTCATCAGGCTGTGCCGATCGACTTGTTGGGGCGCGAGATTTTGCATTACGTTGGCGTTTATCGCCAGCCGCTGAGCCTCAAAACTGGATTGCTGTTCGAAGATAACAAGCTCATACGCCCGAAGGAGTATTTATATTGTTATCGGCGCGCGGCGGCGGCTCTGGCGTATTCTCATTCGACGCCCTGCAACAAATATGCGCGCTTGGCGTATGAATTTGAACCGCTGACGCTGACGAATTTGGGCAAGAGTTTTCCGCTCAAGAACGCGTTTCACGTCGAGCCCGAGACGCTCAATGGCGACAAGCCCTCATGACGATGAACGGGGAAATTCGCCCGATAAATGAGCGGTTGGCATTTTTTATCGACTCTTTGACAGAGTGGCGTCGTTGCTGTTAAAAGAGGGTGTCTTAGGATGGGCATTTTCTTGATTTGGTGGAACCATGAATCGATCTGCTACGAAGATATTTAACGGTTTAGCTATTATGGGTTTGGCGTGCGTCGGCACGCTAGCGGGATGCACGACGGAAATCGATCACGATGCGTTTCGAGCGGGTGCCATTCGGATGGAGATCGACGAAGTCACGAGCGACGAAATTTATCCGACGGCTGGCGATGAAATCGACTGGAAGATGGTCTTCGTGCCCACGCCAGGCGACATCACTGTTACGACGTTCTGGGACGATCCTGGGAGCGTTTTCAACGTCGACGTGGGCATTTACGACCGATTTGGCATTCCTATCAAAGTCGAACGGCGCAAGGCCGCGGCTTCGGTTCACGAGGTGACGGCGTTCACGCCCGAATCGGGGCTCCATTACGTCAAAGTCATGGCGGAAAGCGGGCAATCGATTTATTCGATCAACATCAAGTTCGAAACGAATTACGACGGATTTATTGCCCTCGAATCGTCGCCCGATTATACGGCTTATGCCGATTTCGAAGCCGAAGTCGCCGATCATGCCAAAGCGGCGAAAGATAAAAAGAATGGCGGCGGATCGAATGGCGCGGGCGGTGCCAATGGCGCGGGCGGTGGTTCGAATGGCGCGGGTGGCGGTGCAGGTGGCGCCGAGGGCGGTGCGCCCGCCGGAGCCGTTGCACTCCCGACTGCCGCCGCCGGTGGCATTTCTTCGACATCGGGCAATTCTGGGCCGACGATCGTTCGAGAATCGAGCGGTAGCAGTCACGTGGCGCCTGCCGAAGTTCGCACGCTCAATCAGAAAACGTCGAGCGTTTCGAACGAGAAAAAGGCGATTAAGCCCATCGTCGGCGATCTCAAAGGTCGATATACGACGATTCAAGCCGAAGTCATGTCGGTCACGAATAAGAAAGATTCGACGCAGTTCAAAATTAGTGCCGGACGCGCCCAAGGCGTGCGCGAAGGTTCTATCGGCGAAATCTACGTCGATGGACAATTGCTACAAGGTGGTAGATTCAAAATAACGAGTATTCTCGAAACGGGCTCGATTGCAGTCACAAACGCGAGTGCAAAAGATGTCAAAAATGCTTCGAAAATCGTCGTCAAAATTCCCGAATAAATCATTGCTCCGTTTTGTATTTTTTTTCGCAATCTCTTGCGAGCTATGAGGTTATCTGTGATTAAACGTTCTATCTTGTTTGTCTGTGCTTGCGCATTAGGACTCGGGCTCGGTGCTTGTTCTAAGACGATCGAGTACAATTCCAATTCGGGATACGATGGATCGCGCGACTCCGCGTCGCAACTCCTCGTCAATACGAGTAAAGTCGACGATTTGTCGGCGATCGATGGCGATAACGAAGACTGGTTCTATTTTACGCCACCCGAAAAGGGATTTATCACGGTGCGGGCAAATGTCGACAATCCATCGGCTATCGTCATGTCGATCGAAATCCTCGATGGATTCGGACGAACGCTCCATTCGATGACGACGAATAGTTCAAAGAGCGTCTACGAGTTTATCAAATTCGAAGTCGAACCCGAGCGATATTTCATTGCGCTCAAAACGCGCGAGGGCAAAAGTCCCTATACGATTCGCGCCGATTTCGAAGTGCCACCCCCGCCCGTCGTCTACGAACCCGTCATCGAAGAAGAACCCGAGCCCGATACGCCGACAAAATCGTCGTCTTCGAAATGCGTGCCCGCCGATAAATGCAAACCAGGCCAGAAATGTTGCCGGCCGAAGGCGCAACCTTCGAATGACGATGGCATTGCCGAAGGCGAAAAGACGATCGTCGGAACGATCGTTCTCGTCACGCCGCAAGGCGAAGTCACCGATATCAAAATTAGCGGCATCGGTCGTTCTAAAGGCGTCAAAAAAGGTGCAAAAGCCTATTTGCGCGGGCTCAAACGAAAAGTCGATATCTATTCGTGTTTGGCGACTTCGTGCCAAGCTACGGTTCGTGCGAGTTCCGAAGAACTCACGCACTACGACAAAGTCGACGTCGTCGTCGAATAATATAGGGCGAAGATATCATGCGCGCGGCGTGGCTATGTCTAGGTTTGTGTGCCGGAGCAATCGCTTGCGTTTTGCCCCAGCAATTTGGCATAGCCCGAGAACCGCATTCCGCCGCGCAATCCCCATCGATCGGCAATCCCTCGCACGCCACCCATCCCCCTTCGAATGAAGAACTCGAACAAATCGCTGCCTTTTTGTGCAAGATGAGCCTTGGGGCATTCCCCAATTGGGCGCTCTACCCGATGTATCGAGAATATTTGGCGCCGGGCGAAGAAGAGGCCATCGCGCTCATGGCCGACGTCTTCGAAGACGAGTTCTCGAGCGCATGGCGCGACCGATACCGTGCCATCGCGCGGTTTTATGCCAATCACGCCCTTTGCCAGCGCATCGATCCACATGCCGACGACGCGCCTGCGCTCGAACAAAACCCATCTCCCGCCGATCTGCTCGAATCCGAATCCGCCCTCGCGCTTGCCCATCGCGCAAACCCTAGCGCCACGGGCGATCCCGCATCCGAATCTGCCGCCACTCTTTCCAATCGCGCAAACCCTAGCGCCACGGGCGATTCGCAGCGAATCGTGCGCGACGATCTCGGCAATTATCACTTCGTATTCGACCAGCAACTCCCCGTCGTTCCCAATCTCCCCGATTCCCCAAAATCGCCGTCTGCTGATGGATGGCTCGAGACGATCGAATCGGCTTGGCAAGGCGATTATCGCCATTACAAAGTCCGCATCATTCTATCGATCGACGACACGGGGCACGTCTTTTTGAATTCCGACGTCAAACACCAATACGTCGAACCGCTCGAATCTCAACGCATCGCCCGATATACATCGCCCGAACAATTGACTTTGGCCGAAAGATGGTTGGCGGGCTCTTGCAAGCGAAAAACGGCGGCTTGCCGCGATCTGGCGCCATTCCTCGACGCCGCCAAATCCTACACGGCAACGTCGCAAGAACTCTGGGCCAACGCCACAAGCGTGAAAATCGATTCGATGAAGACGATTCAACGCTCGGGATCGCGTCAAGATACCGTCGTCGTCTTCGATATCGATAACCCCTCGTTCAATACATTCTCGCACATCGTCTTTGCGACGAAAGAGACAAAACCGCGACACTGTGAGCTCCGTGCATTCCCCGATTCGCTCGGCGATTCGCTCGCGCGCCTCTCCGAACGACATACTCAACCATTCGTCGCAAATCCAAACTCGAGCGCAAAAGCACTATGCTTTATCGATGGCACACTACGCCCCGATATCGAACTCAAAATCCTCATCGCCTCCTATAAAACGCCTAAATTCGTAAATACTTCAGCACTTCATAAGGAAACCCAAAGATGATTCGAGAAAGACGCGGCGTCATCCAAGCCCTCGTGACATCACTCGTCACCAAACCATTCATGCTCCTGACGGGCATTAGCGGTTCGGGTAAGACACAGCTCGCACGACGACTCGCCAGCGGCATCGCCGCAGGCATGTTTAACGATGGCAAATTCTCTGGGCTATCGTTCAGTGGCGAAGCGACGGCACAGGCACAAAAAGTCACGCTCGCCAAAAATGGCATCATTCCCGATCTCTTGGGCAACGATGGCAACGCCTACATCGACGTCAAATCTGCCGACGACGTCTGGAGCAAAGACGTCCTCAAATCGTCGAACTTCAACACGTCGATGAAAAACCGCGTCGCCTTCCTCCCCGTGTGCCCCGATTGGACCGAACCCCAAAAGATATGGGGCTACTACAATCCACTCACCGGGCTCTATTACCCCACACAAGCTACGCTCGTCGCACTCCACGCCTACGTCGAATTCCTCATGTACGGCGACGCCGCACCGCGCCACTTCATCATCCTCGACGAACTCAACCTCGCCCGCGTCGAATACTACCTCTCCGACATCCTCAGCCTCATGGAATGCCCGACGACACTCGTCGACGGCGAAATCCGCATGGGCGAAATGGCCACCGTCCACCCCTTCAACCGACCACTCTGGACCGGCAGCGCTCCAAAAAGCGAAATCGGCAAAGAAGACAGCGTCCACGAACAACTCTACATCGGAAAAATGGACCGCTCCTGGCCACTCGCCTATCACTACCTCTCGGCGGCAAGTGCCGGCATGATGTTTCCGCGCATGGCCATCGACGTCGACGAAGTCATCTACGGCGCCGACTGGTTCCGCATCATTCCACCCCGCATGACATTCACACCCAACCTCACGATTATCGGCACGGTCAACGTCGACGAAACGACGTTTTCGTTTTCCCCCAAAGTCCTCGACCGCGCATTCGTCATGGAATTCAACGAAATGGACTACGACCGCGTATGCGCCGACTGGGCGGGCTTCGACGACGCACGCCCCGCACTCCAAACGATGTACAAAATCCTCCGCCCCGAAAACCTCCATTTCGGCTATCGAACCGTCCGCGAAGTCCTCGATTTCATCGTCCAAGCGCAAAGCACATGGCAAGCACAAGGCGATTTCTGCATGGCCGCCAAAATCCTACCAAAACTCCGCGGCGGCGAAGACAAACTCGGCTCAATCCTCCCCGTCTTCCTCGCTTTCGCCATCACCGGCGACAACGACATTGCACGACTACACGCCACGGCAACCGAACTCGTCGCCGAAATCCTCGACGCACGCATGCTCCCAAGCATCCTGCAAAAACTCGGCCGCGACGAAGCTACCTACCCCATGACCGCCGACAAACTCTTCCGCATGTTGCGCCAACTCCTCGACACAGGACTCGCTTCGTTCTTCTAACCCATTGTATTTACTGGCTATTTTATGGTTTTCTAATCTCTTGGTTGGCTTTCAAATCGCGCTTTGGTTTTCAAATTTCGTTTTGACTTTCAAATCGCGCTTTGATTTTAAATATCGTTTTGACTTTCATATTTTGTTTTGATTTTCAAATGTTTTTATGACTTTAAATTCGAGTTTCTATATTCAATCTTTTTGTTTTCAATCTTTGCATCTTCATTTAATTGACTTTTTTGTGTTTCGTTGATCTTTCGTGTTCTATTGATTATTTTTTACTCCATAGATTTTTCATGTTCCATTGACTTTTTTATTCCGTTGACTTTTTTATTCCGTTGATTTTTTTTGTGTGAGGGGGAAGTCTCCCCCTGAGCGCCTCTCTTGCCGCAAGCGGCGCGACGGCGCTACCCCCTCGACGTACCCCCAATGCAGCGACTGCGTCGCTGCGCCCCCTTGCGCAGGGGGCGGTTTGGGGCGCAAGCGCCCCGCTATCGATACACTTTCCAAGGCCAAGCCAAATGGATCAAGTCTCTCGCGACCACATCAAACAAATCTATGCCATCTTTGCGCATCGCCCCGCACTCTGGACTGCATTGCGAGCAATCAGCGCCGCGCCTCACGTCGTTTTGCGCGTCACGACGCCATTTGTCGGCGTCGGCGAAGCCAAGAATATCGAAGCCTCATCGCTCGCCTTGTCGGCAACGCAATCGGGCGCTCTCTCCTATACCGATCGCATGCGACATTTCACTTGCAAAGGCGAAAAATGGCGATTCCTCAACGTCTACGATCGGCGCGTCGAACGCAACGACGATATACCGGCAAATCGGTTTGTCGTGCATTTTATTCGTTATAGTACGCGATTGCTCAAGGATTGTGCGCGTCAAGTCGTTGCCGATGAAATATTATGCGAATACGAAGCGCGATTTCGCCGCCTTGCGGCTCGCATTCACGCCATCGGGTCGGCGCTTTCTCCTCATCTTCAAACGGCGACGCTTTCGCGCCTGCCGCTCGACGATCAAATCTTGCAATTTCATCCGCATTATCGCGTCGTATTAGATGCCTATTTGGCGTGCGAATCGATTGGATAATCGCTATAATCACACGCCGCACATAAGGCGTGTGCACTTGAGCTAAAGGAGCAAAATATGATGGAAAAATGGCCAGTTCGCGGATTAATCGGTGTCGTGCATTTGCCCGCATTGCCTGGCGATCCGTGTTACGATGGGCGATCGATCGACGATATTATTTCATTTGCCTTGCGCGATGCCGCAGCCCTCGTCGAGGGCGGTATTCACGCCGTCATCGTCGAGAATTTTGGTTCAACCCCATTCCCCAAGGGCACGCCCGATCAACTCATGCCTCCGCATCATACGGCGATGATGACGATGGTCGCTCAAGCCATACGAAAAGCCCATCCCGACCTCGTCTTGGGCATCAATTGCTTGCGAAACGACGCCATGGCAGCTTTGGGCATTGCCGCTTCTGTCGGTGCACAATTCATCCGCGTCAACGTGCTTACAGGCGCCTATGTCACCGATCAAGGCATTATCGAGGGCAATGCCTACGATCTCTTGCGCTATCGACAACTCTTGGGCGCTTCGCATATCGCCATCCTAGCCGACGTACTCGTCAAACACGCCACACCGCTTGCTCCCATCTCAGCAGCCGATGCGACGAAAGACATCTTGCACCGAGCTTGCGCCGATGCCGTCATCGTCACGGGCAGTGGCACGGGCATGCCCGTCGAACGACGCGTCCTCGAAGAAGTCTACCAAGCCGCAGAAAATAAGCCTGTTTTGCTCGGATCGGGTACAAAAAGCGAAACTCTGGCAAATTACGCGAGCTTTATTTCGGGCGCCATCGTCGGAACGGCACTCAAACGCGACGGAAAAGTCGAAAATGAAGTCGACGTCGAACGCGTCAAGACGATGGTGAAAGCGTTCAACGCCGTCTGCAAGCACTAAATCGAATCTCTACGGTAAACGGTATGCACAACTTCTTCAAAACATCGATCATTGCCCTCGCACTTGCCGCGCTCACATCGGGATGCGCAACGACATCGGCACACGTCATGGATGCTACGCCGCAAAGTACGCGTCGCCACGAAGTCCGGGGAAATTTCCCGTATAAAGGCGAACGATTGACGTTCGATGCGCGTCACGTGGCGACAAAAGCATCGCTTGCCGATGCATTCGTTCAAGTCGGCTACGAAAACAAGATGGACGACGGAACGCGATATATCCCCATCGTGGCAAATGCGACGTCGAAATCGATCGTCCGACTCTTCGCAAAACTCGACGACCGTGCCGAAGTCTACATCGATCCCGATACTTGGGAATCGATATACAGCTATAAGCACCTCAACGAGAACGACCGCGATCGAGAATACTCCGTGTGGTTTTGGAACGACGAAAACTTGGCCTCCGTCGAGCGTACGTCAAAAGGGCATACCGTAAAGCGCGATTATACCGTTCCCGTCGGCACGATGGATTCGATGGCATGGGTTTATTGGGTGCGATCGCTCGATCTCGATGTGGGCAAGACGTATTCGTGGTTTTCTTTCGATGGATGGACGATTAACAAGATCGATCTCAAAGTCGTCGCCGTCGAAGATGTTTGGACGCCGATAGGTTTCTTCAAGAGTAAGAAATTCGAAATCTGGCGCGAGCGTAGCCAGCCCATTACTCCGCACGGCGCTCTCAGCGGCGCTTTCATCGATCCGGCTCGAAAAGTCGAAGTCAAATCGTATCACCTCGCCTCGGCTTGGATCGGCGTCGATGAACGGCGTACACCCGTGCGACTCGTCGTGAGTACCGGCATCGGCGAATTCGACTTATTGCTCAAAAACGTCGAAGATAACGTCGCTTGGACCGGAGAATAGCCGAGCATGAAACACAAACCACAACCGATTAAGATTTATCGCAGTACGCCATGGATTATCGCTTTCTGCGCCCTCGCCTCGTCGATTGCGAATTTGGTGACCGGTATCGTCTTATTGTGTTTATTCAAAAGCGGTGGCGATATCGCCCTTGGCATTCTGACGATCGTCTTTGCCGTCTGCGGTATCGCCGGATCGATCGTCGCCCTCGTCTTTATCGTACGACAAAATCGCTATAATCAAACGAAGGCTCGCTTCATGGCGCAAGTCTCGCACGAGCTCCGTACGCCGATGACTTCGATTCGCATGTATGCCGATACGCTCTCGCTTCATCGATTCAAAGACGAAGCCGAAGAAGACGAACTCATCGAACACATGAATGCAGAAATTGGGCGCATGGAATACCTCATCGAGCAAATCCTCGACTCAAAGCCCATCGACAATAGTCAAAAAGTCGTCTTCAAAACTCGACTACAAGATGCCCTACACGAAGTCGTCGCATCGTTCTTTGCCGATAAATCAAACGAAGGCAGGCTCGACGTCGATATCGACGATACCGTTCCTGAGATCGCCATCGATCCGCGAGACTTTAGCCATGCCGCTTCGAATCTCATCCGAAATGCCCTTACGCACGGCGGAACGGGGCGCGTCTATATTTCGTTCAATCGCGATGGAAATGTCGCCGTATTGCGCGTGCGCGATGAGGGAAAAGGCATTGACGAAGCGATGAAAAAGAAGATCTTTGAACCCTTCGAGCGTGGCGATAACACGACCGATTCGGGAATCCCTGGCTTCGGCCTAGGATTGTCGATTGTCCGCGATTTTGCCCGCCAATACGGGGCTAAAGTCGAAGTCGATAACGCGCCACAAGGCGGCGCTATCTTTACGATTGCCATGAAATTGATCTAAGACCGATGCCAACCATTACCCTGGACGATATCGCTTATCGATATGAAAAACGCGATATCTTCGAGCATTTGAATGCCCAATGGGGCGATAAAACCGTTGTGGTTGGCGCAAATGGCGCAGGAAAGACGACATTACTCAAGATCATCGCGCGCGAACTCGTCGCACAATCGGGCTACGTGCGATTCGAGGGGCGAACCGATTATCGCGCGATGACGCTCTTCGATGATAAAATATTATTCGATCATTTGACTATCGCATCGCATTTTGAATGGCTTTGCTGTGCGTATCAAAAAGATGCTTCATGGCTCGATCGAAAACGGTCGACGTTTGCGATCGACGATTATTGGAATCGATGTCCTCATGCGCTCTCGGCGGGGCAAAGACATTGGTGCGCTACAGCACTAGCGCTCTCGGTTCAAGCCGACATCTTTCTCTTCGACGAACCACTTTGCACCCTCGACGACGAACATAAAAAGTTGTGGTTCTCAATTGTCGACGATCTCAATGTCGCCGTCGTGGCAACCGATCAATGCCACCATCGCGATCGATGGCACGCGCCTTGGCATTGCGTCTCAATTTAGGGCACAAAGTCATCGTATTATGCCCCATTTTTTCCATCTTCTACGCCGATGGCGATACCTCGGCTGAAGACCATCTGTGTAAACGGATCCATCTCATGCCCCATTTTTGGCTTGAATCGCCTCGATTTCGCATGGCGTTAGTCCTGTAATGTCGGCAATATCGACCAACGATGTTCCTCTTTGGAGCAATTGACTCGAAGTGTGTTCGAGTCCTTCTTTTCGTCCTTCTCTTCTTCCTTTCTTGAAGTGTACCCCGTGTCAAGGACACTTTTGGGGTTAGGGGTTAGGTATAACTTGGGACAATTTTCCCTCTCTGACTATGATTCAATTGGGCCATCCTCCATGCTATCAATATATCCGTTTGAGTATCTTGCTCTTTCTTGCAAGGGATAAATTCCCGACATCAGATACTGGTAGAATTCAGATGGGGATAGTGTGCGCAAATCCCACTGGTATCTGTCGTTGTTGTAATAGTCTATCCAATCCGCCACTATCGCTTTAACCTCCTCGTAGCTAGTTTGTTCTACAACGAAGGATGAAATTTCGTCTTTCATATGTCCAAAGAAGCTTTCTTGGGGGGCATTGTCCCAACAGTTGCCCTTTCTTGACATGGACTGAACAAAGTTTTCGTCCCGAAGTTTTGCGATGAAAGCATTGCTGGTGTAATGGCATCCTTGGTCACTATGGACAATCAGGCTGTCATCTATGACGACACCATGCTTTCTGATCAGTTCATCAACGGTATCAATGACAAAATCGACTTTTAAGTTCCTGCTGAGCCTGTACGCGAGTACTTCGTGAGTACACACATCTATGATTGTTGACAGGTAACACACGCTTTCTTTGTAGAACAAATACGTGATGTCGGTAAGTACAACCTGCCTTGGCTGATAGCCACTGAAATTCCGGGCAACGACATTGGGCGCTACATGGCTTGTTTTCATTGTTTTTGCCATCCATCTATACGGATTTTCACGTCTGACAGGTCAAGAGAGATTGATTTTTTTCATGAGCCGATAGATTTTCTTCAGGTTCATGATGATGGGCGGATTCTGATGAAGAAACCACATATAGATTTGTCTGCCTCCCTTTGGATATCCTCGGTCATGATATGCGTGGCTGATGAGGGCGAAATCCCTCTTGTCAGCCTCTTCTCTTTCAACTCTTAAAGGAGCAGCCTTTATCCATGCGTAATAACCTGATCTGGAAACCCCAGCAATCTGACATAGCTCTCTGACATTGAGTTGTGAAGAAGCCTGATGCATGGCCTCATGAATCAGGGCGTACTTTATTTCAGGCGTAGCTTTGATTCCCATTGTTTCTGAGCCTCCATATCGGCCATTCGCAACTTTTTTAAAAAGTCAATCTCCTGTAATGCGTACGCAAGCTGATGCGTCAATTCCCGTACTTGCTCCTCAAGACAACGCCCCTTTACTGGAAGAACGGGAAGTTCATTGTCCGAGTCTCTTGCATCGAAAACACCTTTCCGTGCCATCTTGTTGACGCGATAGCTCAGATTTTCAATTCGTTTATCGCCCAGAATTCGGGGATCAATACCTGCCTCTCGAATAATTGTCTTTAGCGGTATGCCTTGCAGTTTCATAGCATATAGACGCTTCTTAAAAGGCAGAGTGAACTGAATCGATTCCTGTGTGACGAGCTCAACGTTCTCGTTCTCCTGAAGTAATTTGATGTCTGCCTCTGAGAATGTAGCTTTGATCATTGGACTCTCCTTAAAACTGGACTTAAGCATCTCTTAAGTCCGGCTACATAGTGTCCACTACCAAGGGATGACTCCTAAATCAATCTGTCCATTGGACAGGGATGCCTACTAGCTTCCGTGTCCAATTTTAAGGGGACAGTTTAGACTGGCCAGGGGTGAGGTCAGGACCACGAGTCCCCCAAAAACAATGTCATTATCAACTAGTTGATAACAGTCAATATATCACCACACATTGCTCTTTTTAATGACAGATCCGAACTATGCGTATAAAGCCAATTAGATTCTCGTTCATCATAAGGCGCAGCTTCGTTTCCGACGCGTTTTGCCCCCGTCGGCTCTATCGTCGTCAAGTCGCCACTTTTTTTACACATCCGCGATCCGCGACTAATTCCGCCCAACGTCAAAACGTCGTAAATCTTCGACCCACACCGTATTCCAAGACCGCCAATGCCCTCGGCCGATTTGAACATCTTCGCATATTTAACTTTGCTCTTGCCATCGTATTTGAGTGCAATACCAGGATCCACTGCAATCACGTTGCACGAATTCAAAAGCTCAGTCAATAACACATTACTCTGACATCTATCGCTTTCTTCGTTTATTAAATAATTCCCAGCCAGACTACAACCATGATCACATGTATTCAAGGCATCCATGATTTCGTCATCTGTCCAGTTATTTTTTTTGCTATCTGCGTCAACTTGCGCATAACAATAATCTAGGCATTTAGAGGTATAACTCATAATCTCTTGGCATTCTTCTTCTCTTGTATAGTGCGTCTTGATCAGTTGACTATCGAGCCATCCCTCTGTCGACTCTATGCATACTCCATAGACTTGCGATTCATCTTTATATGATGTACCAAGGGAAAACTCGGTCAATGGTATTTCAAAAATTGCCTTTGGATGATACTCTCCACCGACCTCTGCAACTGGCTCAAGCCCGACGACAGAACAGTCGCGAAGATTTGTCGCACTCCCGACATTCCCTATCTCCAAAAATAACAACTTAACCGATTCCCCATCTTCGTATTCGTGCCGCCCCGCAAAGGGAACCATTTGGATCTCAGAAAAATACAAATTTGGAGGCAACGCATCGATTGGCGCACATGCACTATCGTACGATACTTGGCAATTATCCAAACACTTAAATTCTCGACCTTCTATGTGTCGATACCCCGGCCGACACTCTCTAGCCCACTCGGCAATGAGCTCTCCATCACACCCCTCCTTTTCCGTCAAAACATTGTCGCCACATACCGGCACCATACATGCCTGAGACAGATCGAGTTGGCACGTTTCCGTACACTTAAACGCACCTCCGACGATCTTCTCTAGCCCATTGGGACAATTCAAATTTTCAGCAAAAGCCGTGCCATCGCACTGTTCAATCCCGTTGACGATTCCATCCCCGCACAAACTCGGTTTACACGCTTTTGAAAAATCTACTTGGCAACGATCGGTACAGGCAAATGCACCGCTATCGACCAGAAGCATCCCATCGGGGCAAACTTTGGCTCCATCGGCAAACTCTCTACCATCGCACCATTCAAACCCGTTGACAATACCATCACCACAAGTATCGATATTACACGCTCTCGATATATCGACTCGGCAACTCGATGTGCATTTGAAACTCTCACTCGTTCGCAACATTCCTTGCGGACATACGTCTACTCCTGGCACAAAAACCGTGCCATCGCATTCCTCATCGCCATCGATGACGCCATTGCCACAATAATTCACACCTTCGGTAGCATCTTCGTTGCATCCCACAAGCCAAATAGTCGCGAATACTGCTAAAAACCAATACAATCTACGAGCCATAACACACTCCTTGCGTGACGGTGATTGTGCAACAACTCGCGACAGTGCAAATCACGCACAAATCACACCGATTTTCAATACCAATTCATTGCCCTTGTTGCTTTTGTCGGGCAAAAGACGCTTATAATCCATGCCGTGCATTACGCCTTCGGCATGCATTCAAGCGACTCTAATAGCGCTTTTTCTCCTGTCTTGCAACCCTTGATAACAGTCCCCGATGGGCAAAGGCCGATAAAGGTACTCGTTCCATCCGCCTCGTCGAGTGTCACAAATGGGCAAGTTCCCTTCTGACAAGTCACCGGCATCGTCTGAAGTTTATCTATATACATATTGATAGTATTCGTGTAATAGAATGATGGCATATCGACCCGACACTTATATTTCCCATAAACGGGGTACTCTTCGGCATCTTTGCAGTTCGGGTAATAGACGTACCGACGAAGGCCATCCTTCTGCTCGCCCCCTGAATACAGCAAATTCCCAGAATAACAAACAAACTTACCACCATCCGAAATCTCATAGCCTCCGACCGTGACAACGCTATATGCCGAAAGCGCAGGTGGTTTGGTACAGTCGATCATCTTTGTCTTATCCAGTGGAAGGTTTTCGCATGCTTCAGTATATGCTTTTGCATATAACTTTTCGTATTCACTCGATGGTGTGTGCAAAGCTTCACAGGCCTCGAGCGCAGTTTGTCCATACTTTTCTTGCTTGAGGTAATAATCGATCCCTGGGCGACACATGTCAACACCTGCATTCTCAATCAAATGCTTGGCGAGTACACCTTTATAACGCTCATATTTCTCCTTGTAACGTGAAATGCAAGCCGTGTCGGACGTCGCGCATTGACGAAACCCTGGGTAAGCTTCGATGACTGCTCGCAATTTATCCCGCAAAGGATGTGAGCCAATGCTATCTTCGTATACTCTATAGTATCGATAAGAATGAGAATTCACGTCATTATCTCGACAAAGCTTGAGATCCCAAGGTTGTGTTCCGGCATTCCACGATGACTCAAAATATTGCGAGCAAGAGCATGCACCTTGGCTGCATCCATTGTTGCACTTATCTAATTGTACCCACGATTGATGCAAACAAATATTCGTATACGTCTCACCTGCTGATTTGTTGCACCTAAAAGTTCTATCTACGCAACCATCCGAAATCAAACACTCCTACACACATATACGCCCCCAACACACAAGCTATCATCTGTGTTTCGGTCGCTCACACTTTGCACTCGCTCTTGGCAGCCGCGCAGATCGCGCATTGCCAATATTATCACTCAGCAAGCAAACGGCACCGAATCATCGCATCCAACTCAGCCTCGATGGCTCTATCGCCCCCCTCGCTCATTAAACACAACACGCGTTCCACGACATCGCGCCATTGCCCCATATCGCTCAAATCGGGCACGGGCAAGCGATTGATCATATCGGGCGTAAATAGCAATCCACCGCAATAACTGCTCGATATATACTTCGATTTGCAATATTCCGTCATAACACTCGAGTTTATAATACTTCCCAAGACGCATAACATTTCGGCCGAATCCGATCGAATGTTGAGCGTCGCCACCGTCGACATTATCGTACCATCGAAATCGATGGCGCATTCTAATAGATTCAATCCCTTTAAGATCAACTTCGGCGTTCTCATCCGGTTCACATACACTTCGCCAAACATTGCACTCAAATCGTCGATATCGACGACTGGGTGTTCGATGCTCTCGTGGAGATATTTCATCTTTTTTCGATCCCAACGATTCGTATATTTGCTTATCAATCCGGTGTTGATGATCTTCAATTGGCGTTCAGTTGGATCGCCATTCGACATCATGATCTGTTTCAACCGATACGCGTCGGCTGGCGATGCCGACGCATATTCGCACTTTGCATATTCCCCCAACCTATGCACATTCCGTTCGATTTGTTCGATTATCGCTGGCAATTCTCCTTGAAAATATTCATCGATACAATACGGTTCTTTCAGATCGGCTTTTTCGATCGCATTTGCAAGTCTATATTCATCGTGCGAAATCGCCTTGACGATCGATAATTCCTTGCTTCCCTTTTTGTGATATATTGAAATTATTGCATCGACAAATGCTTCGTCGAAAACATCGCTTCCCAATCGCACGATTTGCGTCATGTAGGGGATCATCGCCTCGCGTCGAAAGACGATTCCAAACGATTTCGACAACCATTTATCGGGCGTAATATAACAAATAATGCCCTTTGAAAGGCGAAAAGCGAGTTCAAAAAACACCATATAAATATCGTATTTTTTGAATAACCAGTTGTACGCTTTTTTATACAACGATTTCTCGCTTTTGCTCATTTTCGCCCCATAAGGCGGGTTGCCAACGACGATGTCGAATCCATCGCGCACGTCAAACATCCATTCTGGATCGAAAAAGTCACACGATGCATTCTGTTCGTAGGGGTGCCAATTCACAAAGCGATCGATGTTGGTTCTAGCGACCAATCCATTATCACGCCACAGCTTTGCCAATCGTTCGCGCACAGATCTATCTTCTCGGCGCAATCGCATCTTTTCTTCGCGCGTCGTCGCATGAAAATGCGCTTGTCGAATACAATTGAGATGGATCTTTTCGCGATTCATCTCTTGCACTGCCAAGTCGACATCCGATGGCTGACGATTTGCCTTTATATCGAGGGGAACGAGCGCATTGGCGGCGACAAACCGCGTCTCGAGATTGGGTAGCGGATCAATGCCCAAGTTGGGTTGGCTAGGGTCGACTTCTGCTTCGACGATGAGCGAAATATAACATCGAAGTTTTGTAATCTGCACAGCCATCGTCTGAATGTCGACGCCATAGAGGCAGTTTTCGATCATTCGCTTCTTCAACATATATACATCTTTACCATCGGCATCGGGGCGGAGTTTGTGCAAGATTTCGATCATACATTGCAATGCCCCCATCGGGAACGCCCCCGATCCACATGCCGGATCGAGTATCTTTGTATCGAACAAGATTTGGCGAATGACTTCTTTGTTTTCCGTCAATTCGGCAGGGCATGCATCGCCTTTTATGAGTCTATCGACGACTTCGGGCGCAATGTCTAACGACTTATTTTGCGCGATTTGCATTTTTATATAATCGCCAATCGATGTTTCGATCATATAGCGCACGATTTCGCGCGGTGTATAAAACGATCCCGTTGCACGCCGAGCGGTGTTGTGCGTTTCGGGATTATAACTGGCGAGTAGGTTTTCGAACACTTTCCCGAGGAGTTCGGGATCGAGGGCGACGGCGATGTCGTCGGCAGTGCTTTCTTCGACCGCAAAATCGTACTGTTTGAGCAATGTTATCATGCCTGGGCATTGTTCGTCTTCGCTAAAAAACAATATATTTGGAATAAACGCACGATATACAAAAGTATCGCCACGCCGATCGTCTCTTCGACTAAATCCATCGCATATATGCGAAGGGTCTACACGGCAATCGCCATTCGATTTTGCTTCGCTCTCGTCGAGGCATTCAAACAATCCTCCGTTCAAAAATGGCGTTTGTGCAAAGCAATTCAATATTCTGCCGCGCCCTTCGTCGGTAAACAATTCTTCATAGCGATATAGCGTTTTTGAATCGTCGTCATCGTTGGCAAATCGACGCCCATCCATCGCCATGTTGATCGTTGCAAAGAATAAATTTTGCAATATGGCATGGTAATAATTCGTCGCCGATTCGCATTGTGGCTTGCATCCCTCGCCATCTTTCCCAGCCATGGGATCGAAATCTTTGATATCACGCCCAAGTAACTCGCCATCGAACAATTCGTCGGCGACGAAATGTTTTTGTTTGATAAACCATACAAATGCGATCCGCGTGATCAATCGGATGAGATGCTCGTTGAGCCTCGATCGGCCGTCTTCAATCGTCGCTGGGTCATCTTCAATCGTCGCTGGGGCACTGGGGAACGTGATGTTAAACGATTCGTCTTGCGCCCATTCATACCAGCGATACAGCTTTGTATAAAACTCTTTCGTCACGGCTTGCACCGAAAATGCCTCTGCCGTGTCGTCGATGCGCATGTCTTTGAGCGCGGCCAGCTTTGCCAGGCGTTGGGCGGCTGTGCGAACGCCATAACCAGGGCCGCAGAGATACGTATACCGCTTTATCGATGTCGTCTCTTTGGCAGAACCGTGCTTTTCGACATAGCTAAACCGCCACGATCGCCCTTGGGGATTCTCGTAGTGAATCACCATCCACGCCCGATCGTAGACATCTGAAAACGACCGCACGACGCTTTGTATCCCAACGCGATCGCGACGGATATTTGCCCGATCGTCGACGACGACTTCGAAGACTTTCAAATCTCGCCCGCCGACGCCAAACGTCCCGACATGGCGCATGGCCACCACGCGGTTTCCTCGTGCTCGCCGTCCCAAATCTGCATATTTCTCGACGTAGTCGTCGCAGCCCGCCACGAAATGCGCCCGCCCGAATATGGGCACGAGCACGCCTTCGAAATAGTCGTCCATCGTGGTGAAACTTCGCTCAAAGATGCCCCGAAATCCCGCTTGCATCTGTGCCATCTTTCTCTGCCCTATGCGGCTCTCCGATTTCATCCTTCTCTCCACGACGAGCGCTCTCGCGCCCGCAATGCCCACAAAACGCGCTCCTGACCTCACCCCCTAGCCCCCACTCCATGAATGGAGTGGGGGAATAGATGGGTTTATGTGGATTGGGGGTTATTATATCCCCCGCTATGGCGTTTCAACGTAAAAAGTCAATGCGGTAGCCCAGAGATCCCACCGATCCACGAGGCGATCCTATCGCGCCATCGGGGGAACGAGCCTGGGGCGTTGCGGGCGCGGCGATTGAGCGCCCGCACAAAGGCGGAGGCGTATTGAGCCCGTAGGGCGAAATAGCCGTAGCTGCGAAGCGTATTGCCCAGCCCCGCAGGGCGGGCAATAGCGTAGCCGGCGGCGGATGGGTGCCCCACGGCGCCCATCGACGACGAACAAAAGGCGGGCCGTGCAGGTGCGCTGGCGATGAGTGAAAACGTTGACAGTTGGACGCGTTGCATAGTAAGATACGGGGCGGTTTTGTTTGTCTGGAGTCGTATGGACAAAGGTTTGAAGATGAAACGTGGATTTGTGGTTGCAGGTGTTTTGTGTTCGCTCCTGTTTGGGGGCATGGCTTTTGCGGAGGAGAGTGCGCCGGTCGATTGCGATTCGTTCGTGATTACGCCGCCTGCGGGGTGGTTGCGCGTGGCGGGTATGTTGTCGGAAAAAGAGCTCAATCGCTTGCCGAATAACATCCGCGAGCACTATACGCGCCCGACGTCGGATGTGATTTTTATCGATTTATCGTCGCCCGATGCCGCCGATGCGAAGTCGTTTAAAGATAACCTCAATGTCATTGCGATTGGCGAGGCGATACCACTTTCGGACGAGCTCATCGCGGAGTTGACGACGGTGCTCAAGGCGCAATACAGCGCGATGTTCGAGAATTTTGTGCTCGAATCGGCAGAGAAATCGAAGCTCAACGACGTCGATGTGTTGCTCATCAAGGGGAGTTATGGCGTTTTGAACTATGCCGTCAAGATGGAGCAGGTGCTGTATCCGGCCAGTAGCAATGCGTATGTCATGACGTGCAGTTACGATGCGCAGAGCGAAAATAGCGCCAGCGTGATTGCAGCGTGTCGCAAGGCGATGGAATCGATTCAGATTAAAGATTAATCGGTTCCAGATTAATCGGTTCCAGCCCGCTGGGGCTGGGCGATTGACGTGGCTCGGCGAATCTAGCCTTGGAGGCTGGCGTTTTGCCGTCGCTCAGATCAACATAGATCGGATCGAGCCCTAGTTTGGGTGATATCGAAAAGGCGGGCATTGAGCCCGCGCTTGTGATTCGCTTATTCTGCCCCAGTGCGTTAATTTTGCGTTAATTTTGCGTTTATTGTGCCGCGATGAGTTTTTTGACGTAGTCGCAAACGGCGTCTTTATATTGGGGGTCGCGCAGGGCGAAATCGAGCGATGCGGTGAGTAGCCCCATGGGTTGCCCGACGTCGTGGCGCGTGCCGTCGAAGAGTACGCCGGTGATGGGGTGGATTTGTGTATAAGTTTTCATGGCATCGGTGAGTTGGATTTCGCCGTGGTGGCCTGGGGGGAGGTTGCGCAGGTGGTCGAATATCTCGGGCGTAAACGTGTATCGCCCGGTGATGGCATACGACGATGGCGCGAGTTCTGGGGCGGGTTTTTCGACTAAATCGTCGATGCGCAAGTCGCCCGAGGGCAGTTTTTCGCATTTGACGATGCCATAATTGGCGCGTTGCTCGAAGGGGACTTCCATGAGCAAGACGGCGGGCGTTTTTGAGACGAGGGTTTTGAGCCCGTTTTGCATGAGGACTTCGTCGGGGAGCAAGACGGCGAACGGTCGCCCATTGACGTCTTGTTCGGCGCATAGGATGGCATGACCGAGCCCGAGTTGTTGCTCTTGGATGCAGGCGCGAATTTTGACGCGTTCGTGGAGGTCGGCCCAAGATTGATCGATGAAATGGGCACTGAGATCGGAGGCGTCGAATCGGAGAAAGTGCTCGAAAACGCCCAATTTATCGGGCGAAATGACGAAGATGATCTCGTCGAATCCGGCGGTGACGGCCTCTTCGAAGGCATAGCTCGCACTTGTGCGGCGCCAGACGGGCAACAGTTCTTTGGGCACGCTACGCGTTATCGGTTTCCATCGCGTACCCTTACCAGCGACGGGTATGACGGCGACGCGTATATCGC
>OQWM01000085.1_pt1 | contig 45943 bp, 35 predicted proteins | sample 1691531 | NCBI WGS metagenome assembly OQWM01 (sample SAMN03418257, study PRJEB22391) | human gut metagenome | biome: human-gut; feature: organic feature; material: feces | host: Homo sapiens | place: Tanzania | collected 2013-01
CGGGCGAAATAGCCGTAGCCGCGAGGCGTATTGAGCCCAACGGGCGAAATAGCCGTAGCCGCGAGGCGTATTGAGCCCAACGGGCGAAATAGCCGTAGCCGCGAGGCGTATTGAGCCCAACGGGCGAAATAGCCGTAGCCGCGAGGCGTATTGAGCCCAACGGGCGAAATAGCCGTAGCCGCGAGGCGTATTGAGCCCAACGGGCGAAATAGCCGTAGCCGCGAGGCGTATTGAGCCCAACGGGCGAAATAGCCGCAGCCGCGAGGCGTATTGAGCCCAACGGGCGAAATAGCCGAGCCCCCAAAAACACGCACGCCATACATCACAATTCCAGTTTTCTGAAGTAGAACTGGCGATAATTGCCCAACCGATTCGAATTGTGCATTATAAGGTGCATTATATGGTGCGCGGCGTGGCGGCGTGGCGCATCGATGAGAGAATGAGATTTTTTTTGAGCGTAGATAAATGGATATTCGGCAGAATGCACTCCTCGAACTTCTCGATATTTTAACGCGCGAAAACGTGATTGCGCTTGAGCAGGCGCAGATGATTCGCGTGCGGCAAGGCGTGATTCGAGCGCTGATTAAGAAGGATAAGGTGGCGCAGCCGCGCTACGAGCCGTCGCCCGTCGAAATCGTCATGGCGTCGGGGGCGGTGGCGGCCGATGGGAGTGCGCTCGAGGAGGAGAAAATCGTCGAGATTTGGGCGCATGCTACGGGTGTGACGTATTTGCGCATCGACCCGTTGCGGCTCGACCAGAAGCTCATCACAGAGACGTTTAGCCAGAACTTTGCCAAGATGAACGTCGTCTTGCCCATTTCGCTGCGCCAGAACGTTTTGACCGTGGCCATTGAGTTGCCGCACAACGACGAACTCGTCAGGTCGTTGCGCCAGATGCAGCGCTACGACATTGCCACGGTGCTGGCTTCGAAAACGGCTATTTTGCGGTCGATTGCCGAGATTTATGGCTTCAAGACGAGCGTGACGGCGGCAGCGACCGAGCAGACGACGTCGATAAATCAGGCGCAGATTGCGATTGGCAACCTCGAACAATTCATGTCGATTCGGCAGCTCGAAGACATCGACGCCTCGGACAGCCACATCGTCAACGCCGTCGATTACCTTCTCAACTACGCCTTTAGCCAGCGCGCGACCGATATCCACCTCGAGCCCAAGCGCGAACAGTGCATCGTGCGGTTGCGGATCGATGGCGTTTTGCACGCCGTTCACAAGTTGCCCGTCGTCGTCCATGCGCCCATCGTCTCGCGGCTCAAAACGCTTGCTCGCATGGATATTGCCGAAAAGCGCCGCCCACAAGACGGGCGCATTAAAACCGAATACAACGGGCGCGAAGTCGAACTGCGCGTTTCGACGATGCCCGTTTCATTTGGCGAAAAGATGGTCATCCGCGTGCTCGATGCCAGCCGCCTGTTCCAAGGCATCGACGGACTCGGCATGACGCAGGAACAGCTCTCGGCGTTCCGCCGCATGATCGCCGCCAAACACGGTCTCATCCTCGTGACGGGGCCCACGGGGAGCGGCAAAACGACGACGCTCTACAGTGCGCTCAACGTGCTATCGTCGCCCGAAATCAACATCACGACGATCGAAGACCCCGTCGAAATGGTCTACGAAGACTTCAATCAAGTCCAGGTACAGCCCAAAATCGGGCTCGACTTCGCCCACGCCTTGCGCACCGTTTTGCGCCAAGACCCCGATGTCGTCATGGTCGGCGAAATTCGCGACGAAGAAACGGCTCACATGGCGGTCCAAGCGGCGCTCACGGGGCACCTCGTCATTTCGACGCTCCACACCAACGACGCGCCATCGGCCATTACGCGAATGCTCGACCTCAACATTCCGCCGTTTTTGCTCTCGTCGTGCCTCGTCGGATGCGTTGCCCAGCGCCTAGTCCGCAAGATCTGCCCCAATTGCCGCCAAAAGACGACGCTCACCGACGATCAAATCCACCTCCTCGGTTTGCACCAACTCTCGACTCAACGCACAGCGCTCAACGTCTGCGAGGGCATGGGGTGCCCAGATTGCCGCAACACGGGCATGTTTGGTCAAACGGGCATATTCGAAATTCTCGAAATCGGCACCAACTTGCGCCACCTCGTACACGAAGCCGCCGATAACGAAACGCTCACGCGTTGCGCCCGCTCGGATGGCATGCACGGTCTACTCGAGAGCGCCATCCAAAAGCTCGGCAACATGGAAGTCCCGCTGTCGGAAGTCGTCCGCGTGCTCGGGCTCGGCGAAGGCTAGGGGCAGCGCTATTATTGGAAGTCCCGCTGTCGGAAGTCGTCCGCGTGCTCGGGCTCGGCGAAGCCTAGGGGCAGCGCTATTGAAGCGAGTGAGGCTGCGGTGAACGAAAAAACGATTCGATTTTTGAATATCGTGATAGACTAAGAAGACGGTGGGGTGGCAGACCCCAAATTCGCTTAGACTTGCTCGAAAAAGGAGAAATCGAGATGAAAAAACAGCTCACATCACTCGTCGAAACGTTGTTGACCAAAGGCATGGCTATTATGGAGTCGGAGCAAGCCCAAAAGATTCTCACCTCGCCGCAGGCGCAAAAAGTCATGGACGTGGGGCTCGCCGCACTCACGAAGATAAACGACGCCTCGGAATGCATGAAGGCGGGAATTGCCGATAAACTCGGGCTCGCGACGCGCAAAGAAGTCGAAGACTTGCGTGCGCAACTCGAACAACTCGAGGCGGCTGCGAAAGATGAACCCGCAAAAGATGAACCTGCAAAGGCCGAAGAATAGCCTGCAATGCGTAGGGCGGTTCGTTTGACGTGTTGAGGGGAAAAGAATAGCGAGGATCGGGTTTTATGGCAACCGACAAGAAGCGGTTAGGGTTGGGGTTGGGAATAGGCGGTGGTATCGTCGTCGCAGGCGCCGTGCTATCGTGGTTTACGATACTGCCCTATGTTGCAGAACAAAAGATAAATGCCGAGCTCGAGACGATTTCGGCGCGTATCGATAGAAGGATTGCCGTTTCGGATCTTCGCTTGACGGGGTTGCGCAGTGCACACGTGGGGCGGCTCACGATTTCGGACGTCGGAAAGCCCGAAATGACGGGCGTTCGGCTCGATAGCGTCGATGTGGCATTGACAAAGATACCGTGGGGAGACGATTTTTCGGTCGATCGCATCGAGATAAACGATATCGAAGTCGCTTTGCGGCGCGATGGCGACAAGACGAATTTCGACGATATCGTCGAAGCCCTGAAAGAAAAACCCGCCTCGAGAGAGCCGAAGAAGGCGAAAAAGACGCCGCGCTGGAAACAAGTCCTCACGCCGTGGCCAGAAGTTCGCATCGAAACGGCTTCGCTCGCGATGGCGCCGATCGACATCGATTCGGAGGTAAAACTCGGAGCCATTACTATCGAAGATTTGGCATTCGTCAGATCGGAAGATCGGATCGATGATGCGATGGCCGACGACGCCCATGCCGATAATCTCCTGACACCTTACGATGTTTCGGGACAAATATCGTTCTTGCTCGTCGAGGGCGATACTCGCGAATCGTACAAGACGAATGTTTCGGGGCAAATTCGGAGCGCTATCGATGGCAATATTGCGCTATCGTTGCCCAAATCTGACAAGGGCGAGACGCCTGTATTTTTGAACGAAAACGGCTTTGCCGTCCGCTTCGATGCGGCGCGGTTTGTGCTTCCGACGACGATCGAAGTCGACGCTCTCGATGTGACGACGCATCAGATGCCGTTTATCGCGGTCGAAAGAGTACGTGCGCAATTCATGCAATTGCCGCCTAAAAAAGTCAGCGGCGTTTATTTCAAAGAAATCGAACTGACAGCGCCCAAATTACAACTCGTCATTCGAGACGATATGCCCATCATGCACAGCTTTATGGCGCTAGAAGACGTCGTTAAGCCATTGATTTCACAGAAGAAATCGGGAGATGCGGCGAATACAGGGGCAGGCACCGAGCCCAAGAAGGCAAAAAAGCCCAAAGATTATTTCATATCGCAGCGGTTTTTCATCACCGATGGTTCAGTATCGATCGACGATCAGAGAAACGATGGATGGTTGAGATTTGGTGCCGATCAGATCGACGCCGAAATCGGGTATCGCAGTATTAGAAAAGTACTCGATTACAAGCTCGATTTGCGCTTTGCCGAACCCGTCGTGAGCAGTTTTTCGCTCGCGGGGGAATACGCCATGCGAGGATCTGAGAGCACGGCGGGGAAAGTGAGTGTTTCGTCGATGCGAGCGGGTGACGCATTGAAGAGATTCCAGACGCCGTTGCGCGAGGGCGTCGCGGTGCCCGAGGCAAACGCGCAAGATGCGAAGAGTCAGGCGATGCAAGCCGATGCGGCTCCCATCGTCAAACAGTACTTGCCGGCGATGGATCTTTCGCACGCCGAACTCGCGTTCGATATCGATTACGACGTCGACGTTGCCAAAGAAATCCTCGATATGAAGGCGACGCTATCGACATCGGGGGCGATGTTCCAAATCGATGCCTTTAGCCGAGAACCGTTCGAGCTACGGGCAAATTTCACGACTGATGCAAAAGTCTTGTGGAAAGAAAAGAAATTCGACATCGAGGCGTTCCGATTTGCGATTGGCGACAATACGCTCAACATGTCGGTCGATATCGAGCCTATGATGCGCAAGATTAAGACGAAAGGGGGAGGATTCGACAGCGAAGAGGCTTGGCATTTCGACGTGCGAGCCGATCTGTTGTCGATGCCGATGCAATCGCTATTCGAAGCGATTCCACACGCTTTGCGCACCGATCTCGATGGCTTGCAATGGCAAGGATCGATTGGATTGACGTTCAAGGCGAATGGCTTTTTTAGCGATATATCGGATGTCGAACACGCATTCGAGTTGACGACGAGCGACGATTTTGCCGTTGTATCGTGGCCCGAAATGCGCGATATCAACATACTCAGCAAGGGATTCACGCATCGCGTCATCGATCCCAATGCACTCGTCGAACACGACATCGTCATCCCGCCGTCGCTCTACCCCATCGTCATCGGCGACATGCCGATTTATGTGCCGCGCCAAACCGAAGATGATATCCGCGAAATGTATCCACATTGGGTCATCTTCGACGATATCAATCCGTGGCTCATCCAGCTCATTACGACGACCGAAGACGGATCGTTCTTTACGCACAAGGGATTTAGCCCGCTACAGGTCAAAGCCGCCATGGCGCGCAATATCGCGCGAAAGAGCTTTAGCCGCGGTGCGTCGACGATTAGCATGCAACTCGTCAAAAATATCTTCTTCGATCGCACGAAATCGGTCTCGCGCAAGTTCCAAGAAGTCCTCTATACGTGGCTGATGGAATCGGTCGTTCAGATCCCCAAAAAGCGCATCATGGAGCTGTATTTCAACGTCATCGAATTTGGCCCCGAGATTTATGGGATCGAAGAAGCGGCGAAGTTCTATTTCGGGAAACGGAGTCGAGATTTATCGCTCAAGGAATGCGCGTTTTTGATGGCGATTATCCCGAATCCCCGAAAAGGGGCGGTTTATCGGCTTCAGCCGACGCTTCCCAAGCCCATCGCCAAGACGATGAATTTTTATATCAACGAAATGTATCGCCGCAAATGCGATGCAACGGCGATTGCAAAGATGCACGCCCGATACGCCAAACGCAACGAACCCGTGCCGTTCGAGCCCTGTTGTCCTCCGCAAGATAGCCTGCAGCTCATGCTCGAATCCGACGAAATGGCATTCTACGTGCCCGATGCGCAAGATTCGACGAAATACGCATGGCGCCCCGATATCTACGACGAAAACGGCACACCGTTCGTGCCGATGAAAGCTGCCAAATGCGGGTATCGCGGCGGAAACGTCGAAGAAATCGATGGCGAAGATTTCGATCCAGCGTCCGATATCGAGCAAGATGGATCGATATTTGGGACTTTTAACGGCGACGAAATAAATGCCCACGCCGCGCCGTTGAATTTCAAACGAAATCGGGCTTTTTAGCGATAGCGATATCTATTCACCTATCCATTGCACAGTGCAACGGTTCGATGCAACGATTCCAATGTGGAAACGATAGGAAAAGCGATATCTATTCACCTATCCATTTCACAGTGCAACGGTTCGATGCAACGATTCCAACGCGTTCCAATGTGGAGGCGATAGGAGAGAGGAAGGAAATATGAAACTGTTTGAAACACAAAAGAATGATTGCGCATTTATCGGCATGGTGCACTTGGGAGCACTTCCGGGGACGCCTGGGAGCTGTTTATCGATCGATGAGATATTGCAAAACGCCATGCGCGACGCCCAAAACCTCGTCGAGGGCGGATGTGATGCGCTCCTCGTCGAAAACATGGCAGATTTGCCCTATCTCAATGGGCATGTAGGTCCCGAAATCGTTGCGGCGATGGCCATCGCCGTCGACCGCCTCACGACGGCTTTTAGCTTGCCCGTTGGGGTTCAAGTCTTGGCAGGTGCCAACTGCGAAGCCATGGGATTGGCGGCTTGCGCCGGCGCACAATTCATTCGCGCCGAGGCATTCGCCTATGCCCATATCGCCGACGAAGGCATGATGAATGCGTCGGCAGCCGAAGTTTTGCGCTTGCGAAAACGACTCGGCGCAAACGTCAAAGTCTGGGCCGACGTCCAAAAGAAACACTCCTGCCACGCCATTACGAGCGATGCCAAACTCGAAGATTTGGCGCATGGATTTGCTTTTTGCGGAGCCGATGCCCTCATCGTGACGGGCGTATCGACGGGGTGTGAAGCCCATATCGAAGACGTTGCCAAAGTTCGCCCAGCCCATCTCCCCGTCGTCATCGGTTCGGGGATTACGGCAAATAACGCCGCTAAATTCGCCGCCGCCGCCGATGGGCTCATCGTCGGGACGTCGATTAAATGCGATGGCAATTGGCGAAAACCCGTCGAAAAAGAACGCGTTCAAGCCATCGCCAAAGCCCTCACATTGCCCGAAGCACAACACGCTTTCGAACGGTAATCCCCCTGCCCCCATATTGAGCCGAAGCGACGCTTGCACCACATTGAACCGAAGCGACGCTTGCACCACATTGAACCGAGCCACTAGAATAAAGTCGATCGATATATGACAACCTGCTGTAACGCGCCCGAAGATACACTTCGAATTTGTGAAATATTCTATTCGCTACAAGGCGAATCGAGCTTTGCCGGACAGCCGTGTGTCTTCGTCCGTCTTAGCGGATGTAATCTGCGCTGTGCTTGGTGCGACACGACTTATGCCTATGCCGAGTCGACGCCCATGTCGATCGATGAAATCGTCGAAAAAGTCGAATCATTTGGGTGTGAACTGGTCGAAATCACCGGGGGCGAACCGATGATGCAAGAGGCAGGCGCTTGCAAGCTCATGGCGAAGCTCTTGGAACGCCAAAAAACTGTTCTGCTCGAAACGAATGGATCGCGCCCTCTCGATGCCGTTCCGCAAGGCGTCCATCGAATCATCGATCTCAAGCCACCGCAGAGCAAAACGGCGCACGACGAAGCGATATGGCGCACCTATGCGCAATCGTGGCGTAGCACCGACGAGGTCAAATGCGTCGTCGCCGATGCAAACGATTTCGAGTGGTGTATCGAAAAATTGCAACAATATGACGCATTTCACCGCGTTATCGTGCACTTTTCTGCCGTTTGGGGTAAACTCCCCCTTGCGCAATTGGCCGATTGGATATGTCAAAGCCATCGACCCATTCGCCTAAACCTACAACAGCACAAGATCATTTGGGATCCAAACGCACGCGGCGTATAATTCTCAAGGAGACGCATCATGTCGACGACGACATTGTCTAAAACTTTCCGCTTCGAAGCGGCACATCGCCTACCCTTTGTCCCCGAGGGGCACAAATGTGGACGACTTCACGGCCATAGCTACCAGATCGATCTCATCGTCGACGGCGACGTCGATCCGGCGACGGGCATGGTCGTCGACTTTGCCGAGATTACTGAAGCTTGGCAACCCCTACACGCCGTTCTCGATCACTACTATCTCAACGAAATCGAAGGGCTCGAAAACCCGACGTCAGAAGTCCTATCGGCTTGGATCTACAAACGCATCAAGCCGACTTTGCCTTGTTTAAGTGCCGTGCGCGTACACGAAACGTGCACATCGAGTGTTTGCTACCGCGAATAATTAGGAGGAAAAGACGATCTATGAAAGATGTCATTGCCGTCATACTCGCCGCTGGAAAAGGGACGCGAATGCATTCCACCCAAGCAAAACCCTTACACAAAGTCGACGGTCGAACGATCCTCGATTTAATGCTCGATGCTTGCCAATTGGCAGGGATTGAAAACGTCATCGTCGTCGTCGGACCCCATAACGACGATATCCGACAACATTTGTCGTACGACGGTCACGCATTGTCGATCGAATTGGCAACGCAAGCTCAGCCGCTGGGAACTGCCGACGCCGTCCGTTCGGCATTTGAACAAATCAAGGCCTCGAAAGCGCGATATGCCATCGTCTTGCCTGGCGATATGCCCAATATCCAAGCGGCAACGCTCAAACGCATGATGCTCAAGCGCACGCAAAAGGCGATCAACTGCCTCACCGTTAGCCTCGATCAGCCCGCGGCATACGGCAGAATCGTACGAAACGAAGATGGGACTGTCGCAAAAATCGTCGAATTTAGAGATTGTACGCCCGAACAGATTTCGATCCGAGAAATCGGAACTGCGACTTATAGCGTCCCCGTGTCGTTCCTCGAAACTGCTCTACCGCAAATCGAAAACGACAACGCCGCCCACGAATACTACTTCACCGATATCATCGAAATCGCCAACAAAGAAGGCATGCCCGTCAACGCCGTCGTCGCCGATACTTATGGCGAAGTCATGGGCGTCAACTCGCCCGAAGAACTCGCCGCGGCTCAAAAATGGCGCAAAAAACTTAGCCTATAATCGCGATTTCACGGCATATTCTATTCCAACGCTCACACGAATCCCCATCACTGCTCAAATGCCGTTCACTCCTTCGGCGATTTCATGAATCCCAACGAAATGGCGCGACGATTGCGCCACGATCTCATCAAGCACCTCGATATTCCCGCGCCTGGTGCGCCTCTGAGCGATGCCGCGGCTCAAGTCCTCGCGCGTCGGCTCTTCGACTCGGGCACGGGAATGTGCAAAACCGCCTCTATCCTCGGTTTTAAGCTGCGCCACGATCCCGATTGGGAACCCATACTCGACGATAAACTCGATCGCGTCGAAGCCCTGTGCGCAAAATTCGAAACGAATCGCGACGATATCGTCGTGCGACTCAAAACTGGGAAATCGCTCACAAACGACGAAATCCAACAACTCCACGATATCGTCGCGGCCGTCGAAGATTTCGAAACGGAATGCAAACGAATCTCGATCGTCGACGATATGCCGAATCTCGAAGAATCGGCTTTCGACTTTTTTGGATTCGGTTCAAATATATCTAAAAAAACCGAACATAATTCAGCTTTTCCCATCCAATCTTCGCCCCACGATTCGCCATCGCCCGAAAAACTCCACGTTCTCGTCGTCGACGACCATCTCATGCTCATCGATCGACTCCAAGCCAACGTCTCTTTTATACGCCGATTTACATGGGCGACGCTCTGCGACCGGCAGATTTCGTGCTTGGCATGTAATGCGCGCGAATCATGCCCCTTGCGCCGTGCGCGAAATGCGCACGAGGCGATCGAAGCACTCCAGCGATCGAAGCGACAAAATCGAAAGATCGACGCCATTCTCATGGATATCCGCTTCGATGCCCTCCCCCCCGAAGAGCTGCTCTCTTTGTCCGAAGATCCGTCTTTGCAGTCGCCCGAGCGCATCAAATCCCTGCAAGGCCTCATCATCGCACGATATCTGCGCCAATTCCCCGATTTTGCTCGCATTCCCATCGTGCTCATGACCGACAAGAGCCGGCTCCCCGATGGCGCCAATTCCCTGCTCCAGAACATGTCGGGACTCCAATTCGTCGACGACGAAGACAGCCTCGATGCGCTCGCAGCGCGTATCGAAAGCATCGTCAAACTCGGGCGCGAAGTCCGCGTCGAACAAGGCTATTTTTGGGGCGCTTCGCAAAGCATCCGATCCGCTCGACAACAAATCGAAATCATGAGTCAAGGTCCTCGCACCATGCTCATCACGGGGCCGAGCGGATCGGGGAAAAGCTCTCTCGTCGAAAAGATCATCTATCCGATGAGCAAACGATCTCCACTCGTCACGCTCGATTTATCGGCCGTGCCCGAAACGCTCATCGAAAGCGAACTCTTTGGACACGTCAAAGGCGCTTATTCGGGGGCGTCGAGCGATCGAATGGGGCTCATCGAAGAAGCCGATGGCGGCATCTTGTTCCTCGACGAAATCGGCAATCTCTCGCCCGAAATCCAACAAAAACTCCTCATCTTTCTACAAGATAAAGTCGTGCGACGCGTCGGCGCTCCTTTCCAATCCGCCCGACGCGTCGACGTCAAAGTCATCGTCGCCACATGCCACGACCTCGATAAAGACGTCAAAGAAGGAAGATTCCGATTCGATCTCTATATGCGATTTGCTCCCGCTATGCGCATCGAACTCCCTCCTCTACGCGATCGACGCATCGATCTCCCCGATTTCGTCGAAATGCTCGTCCATAAAACGCTCAATTCGAGCGATATGAAACCATACCTCGACTCCTTCAAAGAGAGAAGCCATACTCAAGGCAATATCCGCGTCGATTTCAACAGAAACTACGACAAACTCCCCGACAATTGCGCTTGCGTCCGATTTAAACCAGCCACACGCGAGCTCTTTATGAGCTATAATTGGCCAGGGAACACCCGAGAACTCGAGAGCATTCTCGATATGCTCTTGCTCAAAGCACTATACGATCTCTACGTCGCCCACTCGCCTAGCCGCATTATCGAAATCGATCCCTACTATGCCCTCACGCTCTTGGGCGAAATCGAAAAGACGAGCATCGCGCCACAAGCTATCGGCATACAAAATTCCGTCGTACAAGCGCCACAAGGTTTCGATATCGGCGTTTGTGCCGACTTCGCACAATTGCGCCAAACACTCGAACGACGCTATTTATCGATGATCTACGAATCATGCAATGGCGATTTGGCGCAAATGGGCGCCAAACTCTTCGGGAACGACGGCGACGACGTCAAACACAAAATCGCCATCCGAATGAACCAACTCGGGCTGAGCCTTCGACAGATGAAAAAACGCGTCCATAACGCCATTTCTCACGATCGAGAATGACGACTCTCGCGGCGTTCAATACGCCGCATGAGTTGAGTTTTTCGCGATTACGCATTAAAAGACGGCGCCGCGATGGTGTCGCGCTTGCGCCACCATCGCCTCTGTAGAAACTCGGCATAGCCATCGCATTGATCCATTTGCCCCGCTGGAACTCATCATGATACAAGTCACTGGGCTGACCAAATACTTCGGACCTCAAAAACTCTTCGAAAACTTGACCTGGCAAGTCGATCGATTCAAGCGCACAGCCCTCGTCGGGCACAATGGCGCCGGAAAATCGACGATTTTACGCATCATTGCCGGCGAATTAGACGCCGATTCGGGGTCGGTCATCATTCCAAAGACGATGTCGGTCGGCTATCTTCCGCAAGAAATCACCCTGCTCGACGCGAAACCGGCGATCGATCTCGTCCTCTCGGGACGGCAACGCGTTCTCGATCTCGAAGACGAAATCGAACGATTGCAACGATCGGTCGAACGCGACCCAAGCGATGAAAATATCGCGGCGCTCGGCGCTCGACAACACGAATTCGAATCGGCGGGCGGCTATTCCCTCCGCGCCGAAGCTCAATCGATCATGGCTTCGCTCGGATTCCGACAAGATGAATTGCATAAATGCACGACGGAGTTCTCGGGCGGATGGCAAATGCGCATTTTGCTCGCTCGACTCCTCCTCTCGAAGCCCGATCTCCTCTTGCTCGACGAACCCACCAACCACCTCGATATCGAATCACTCGATTGGCTCGAATCGTTCCTGGCCTCATATCCAGGCACGCTCCTCATCGTCAGCCACGACCGCGCTTTCCTCAATCACGTCGTCGACGGCATCGCCGCTCTCGACGACAACGGGCTCCTACTCTTCCCCGGCAATTACGACCATTACTTGCAATTGCGCGACGAAATGGAAGAGCAACTCGAAAAACAAGCCATTCAACAAAGTAAAATTATCGCCGAAAAACAAGCATTTATCGAGCGATTCCGATACAAAGCATCGAAGGCAAAACAAGCCCAATCGCGCCTCAAACAACTCGAAAAAATGGAAACCGTACAACTCCTCCAAAATCGGAAGAAAGTCAGGTTCCATTTCCCCGATCCCGAGCGACCGCCGCAAATCTTACTCGAACTCCGGCACGTCTCGAAATCATACGACGATAACGTCGTCTATAAAGACATCAATTTCAGAATCTATCGCGGCGATAAAATCGCTCTCTGTGCCCCAAACGGCGCAGGAAAATCGACGCTCATCAAAATTCTCGCCAATATCATCCCATTCGAAGGCGAACGATTGCTCTCCGATCGCGTCCATCTGGCACACTTCGCACAACACCAAATCGACGCCCTCGATTTTTCAAAAACTCTGCTTCAAGAAGCCGGTGCAGGCTTGCCGTCGACGATCAACATGACGATGCTACGCGCCGCCCTGGGCGCTTTCCTGTTCACAAACGAAGATGTCGACAAATCCGTTTCGGTCTTGTCGGGCGGCGAAAAAAACAAACTCGCCCTAGCCAAACTCCTGCTCCGAGCCCCAAACTTGTTATTGCTCGACGAACCCACCAACCACCTCGACCTCGACTCGCGCGAAGCGCTCGAAGACGCACTCCGACAATACCCTGGCACGATCGTCGTCATCTCGCACGACCGATGGTTCATCGACAAAGTTTGCAATAAAATCGCTACAATACAAAATGGACACATCGACATGTTCGAAGGCACGTACTCCGAACACGAAGCTTTTGTCGCTGCGCAAAACGCCGAACAAACCGCTCAAACTCTGCCGCAAAGCGCCGATAAACCTACCAGTGCCCTGCCCGAAAACGCCAACTCCAAAAAGCGAAAACGCATCGAAGCCTCACAACAACGCGAAGCTCTCAAAAAAGCCACCAAACACCTCTCGCAAAACGTCAAAAAACTCGAAGCTCAAGTCGCCGAACTCGAACAACAACTCGCACAAATCGACGAACAACTCGCCAATCCAGAAACCTACAAAGACAGCGCAAAGATTAAAGATCTCAATTGTTCGAAAACCCAAACCGCTCAAACGCTCGAAACGACGATCGAAGCTTGGATGCAAGCCCAAGCCGACCTCGACGAAGCCGTGGCAGCCTTCCAAAATTGACGATGAAACGACTCATCACATTCACGCTCATCTCTTTGTCTTTGGCGGTCGTCGCATGCCGTAGCGATGCCGATCGCATGGCGCAGTTTTGCCTCGATCTCGATCGCGCCGTCGAAAGCGCACAAGGCAACTGTGCGCAAATGGCACAAAATATTCGGTCGCAAATCGATGGGCATTCGGAAACTTTGTCGCGACTCGACGTCTGCAAAAAGACGACCGCATGCCGCCCCTGTCGAAAAGCCGTCACCCAAATGCTCGCACGATGCGGCTACGACGACGAATTCTCACCCATCGTCCAACAATTCCACTTTTCCGATTCATTGCGGCAATCGTTCGAGCACGCCGACGAACGCCAAGATTAATCGACGACACAGCGTCCCAAACGCCACCACACGCCAAAAGCATGTCAAAACGCCTCTACATCGCGCTTCTATGCGCTTTCATATTCATTGCATTGCCCACGGCCAGGGCGTTTGCCCAAGATCGCCCATCGGGTGCACTCGATTTCGGCATCGATTACCATCGCAGCACGGGCGGGAGCAATCTGCTGGGCGTCCATGCCCGAGCCATGGCCGTCGACCGAGTCCCCGGCACGCTCGTCGGGCGATTTGCCGAACTCTATGCCAGCATCGGCGTCGGTCTCGAAGGCGAATTCGTTCAATACGCCGTCGGCGCAAAGTTCGGCGTCGGACTTGGCACCGATTATCTCGTCGTTTTCCTCGCCACTGGCCTCATGACCGATAGCTACCAATCGGTCAAAAAAAAATCTAAAGACGACAACGTCGCCCCTGGCATCGGCGTCCCCCTTCTCCTAGGCATTTGGATCGACCCCATGCCCGGGCTCTACGTCTATCTCATGGCAGAACCGAGCTGGGCTTTCCTCGGCGACCGAAAGACGACGCCTTTCGTCCCTTTTAACTGGGCGTGGGAACTCCGCCTACGCGGCGGCATCGGCGTCGATATCTCCAAAGTACACATGCGCATCGACTACACTTTCCACCAAGTCGCACCACACAGCTACCACGTCATCTCCCTGGGCTTCGGCTTCTCGAGCAAAGCCATGGCCGACCTCGAAAAACTCCCCCTCAAAGAAGATTAACGAGTCCCCCTCGCCAAATCTATTACGCCCGCAACGCGGGCGTCAATTCCCCCTCGCCATTTATGGAGAGGGGGCCAGGGAGTGAGGTCTGACAGGCCGGGCGTGAAGTCCAAAGCCTACTTCAGAACCATAATCATCGGCTCTGCCCGATTCACGCGCTTTGGCATGTTGAACGTCGTCGATTTCCCGCCTTTGCGTATCTCCAACTTCATCGCCTCGATCGGACCATAGACGTTTATCTTACACGGCGTACGCCCGCAAACGACGCTATTGTTGAGGTAAATCGCTGCATCGGTCGGCGTGCCGATGACCCGATATTCGACGATATGCGCCACGTCGCGACTCGCCCCCATATACCCCGATATCGCCGCCACATAAGCCATTTCGCGACTTGCATCGCGAATCGTCGAATACTTCACGAAATTTTGCGACACCTCGATCGGTTCGTTCGAATCTCGCTCCGCGGCAACTATTGGCGCGGCGACGATTCCCCATTTGACGAGCAACCCCGAGCTCCACAAATAGCCACCGACACCCGCCACCGCAATCGCAAACAATACGATGCACATGAGATTGCGCAAAACGTGGCTCACGACGCGCCGCGGCGCGCGATTCGACGACTGCGTCGCCACGCGCAAATCCGTTTCGTTGACGACGGTCCCATTGCTGGGCTTTCCTTGCGACGCCATTGCCGCCGCTTTTTCGATCCGATCGAGCGCATCGTTATGGCTTATGCTCGTCTCCTGACTCAATTTCGGCACTGCCACGTGTTGCTCACTCGACGCCTGGCGCTGCGGCACCGATTCCGGCGTCAAAACCGGCACATTCGACTCGGCAGGCTGCGGCACACTCGACGCGGGCGACACTGGCGACACTGGCGCCACATTGCCGCGTTCGAGCACGGGAACGCTAAACGACGGGCGTTTCGGCTGCGTAATGGCCTGGCTATTGGCCGCCTGCGGCGTCAAATCGTCGAGCGCGTGCTGGAAGCCCCCCAAATTGAGCCGCGTCACGTCGAAATCGCTCGGATCACCGCCCATCGGCGTCCCATTATCGCCCGCATTGCCCCCCATCAAAGGCACCTCGATCGAACCGCGCTTCGCCTTCGATCGCAACTCGGGCACCACTGGCGCACCCGCACCAGGCGGCACGAGCAAATCGTTAATATCGGTAAATACGCTGTGCACACTCCGACTACGACGCCACGAACCATCGGTTTCCATCATCGTGCTACGGTGCACCGGCTGAAACGTCGCCGCCGCATCGCGCAAATCGTCATACAAATCTTGCGTGTGATTATACCGCTTCGCCACGTCTTTCTCGGTCGCGCGAGCAATGATACTCCCAAGCGGCGTACACGCCAACGCATGCGGAATCTCGACCGGCGCATACAACTGCATCCGCAGCACTTCGCGCGGATCCTCCGCGTCGAAAACAAAACGCCCCGTAAACATTTCGATCAGAATCAACCCAATCGCATAAACATCGGTCCACGGCCCCAACGGCTGGTGCAAAATCTGCTCCGGCGCCATGTATTGCGGCGTCCCAATCAGCATGTGCTCGCGGTTTTCATTCGCCTTGCTCAAAATCGACGCCACGCCAAAATCTATCAGCTTCACGACGTTTTTGCGCGCGCCAATGCTCGTGAGCATGATGTTTTCGGGCTTCAAATCGCAGTGAATTATCCCCTGATTATGCGTCTCGACGAGCGCATCGATGATCTGCATCGCTATCTCGCAAATCGACGCACAATCAAACGGCCCGCGCTCGATGATCACATCGCCCAACTCACGCCCATCGACGAACTCCATCACGATGCACGGCACGCCCTCTTTCAGTATGTCGTAGTCGAAAAGCCGAACGATATTCGGGTGGTCGAGCTTCTTAATCGCCGCCAATTCGTCCATAAACCGCGGCAAAATCTGGTCATTCGGGTTGATGAACTTTATCGCAACATCTCGGTCGAGCTTGAGAAATCGCGCGCGATAGACGCATCCAAACGCGCCTTCGCCAATAAGCGACGCTATTTCGTATTTTCCAAGAAGAAGTGCACCTTCCTTTGGTCTATAATTCATGAATTCTCCAAATCGCGAATTTTATTCGCAAACTCTCAAACTATATTGAACCCAGTTCGTCGCCCCAGCGTTCTAGGTCTGGGGGCGTTACGGGGGTGTCCCCCGTAGAGGGGGGAGCGGCGTATTCGGTGCCGTCTTGCGCCTCGATGTGATCGATTTTTTTGGGTGCCCTGGCTATCGGCAAAGCCGATACGCCAGGGGCTCCGGCTATTTCGCTATCGCTCAATACGCCTACGCAACGCCGCTATTTCGCTAACGCTCAATACGCGTCGCGATTTGAGTGCGGTCGATCGATGAACGGGCGATGCGCTAGGCGTATCGGGCGCAAAGACGCACCAATAGCCGCTTTGGGGGGAGACTTCCCCCCTCCAAAACATTCCACTAAAGTCCTTTGCGGCGGCGCAATTCCGCGAGCACCTGCTGATATCTCACGTCCCAAGCAACTGAACCTTCCGATAAGTTCTTGATTTTCGCGCGGACTTCGGCGTCGAGGTCGTCGTCGATTTGCGTGTGACGATATAATACTTCGCGCGAAATTTTGCGAATTTGCGGGTTATCGGCCCAGATTTCTTCGACGTTTTCGGTGTGATAGAGCATGTCGATGATGTGGTCGGTGAGCCAGTCGATGGCGTCGTCGCCCAAGCCGAAGTTGCACTTTTTCGCCAATTCGCGTTTGAAGCGACCGAGCGATGAAAAGTCGACGTTGCGGTTGGCGATGAGGTCTTGCGCCTCTTCGTGGATTTTGCGTTCCGTCTCGATGTACGACGTCAGAACGTCGGCAATGTCTTGAATAAAGAGGCTTTTTTGCTCTTCGGCCACTTCGACCGCCTCAGCATCGATGAGCGCACGAGCGACGTCGGCGGCTATGATTGGGATGCGTGACTTGTATATCTTCATCGTTCTATCTCCAGGAGAGGGAAACTGCGCGACCGTCATATTTTCGCCGAATTATATCGAAAACATCGCTATTATCAACGTATTTTAAGACGCCGTATCGCTTTGAGCGACCACGTATTGGTAGACGCTTTTGGGGCGAGCGCCGCAATATTGCGACACGATATCGCGGATACTACGCGCTCCGAGTCCGGCGCCGATGAGGAGTTGCGCGAGCTTCTGCGCCTCGGGCGACAGCTCATCGGTCGGCTTTGCATTTTGTTCGACTTCTACCCCCTCGATAACGAGGCAAATTTCACCCTTCGGTGGGTTTGCTGTAAGAAATTCGATAGCATCGCCAACCGTCGAACGCATGACCGTTTCAAATTTTTTCGTCAACTCGCGGCAAAGGCAAACGCGCTTTTGGGGGCCGGCGACGGCGGCCAAGTCGCCGAGCGTTTCGACGATGCGTTGGGGCGATTCGTAGCCGACGAGAACGCGCGACAGTTTTGTCGTCGATTCGAAAAGTACGCGGCGATCTTGCGTTTTGCGCGGGAAAAACGTCACAAATTCGAATTGTGGACACTGATAGAAGCCAGCCGCCGAAATTGCCGATGCGACGGCACTCGGCCCTGGGATTGGGCTCACACGAATGCCTGCGGCGTGGCATGCGTCGACGATTCGCGCTCCGGGGTCAGATATTCCGGGGGTTCCGGCATCGCTGATGACGGCGGCCGATTCGCCGTTGCACAAACGCGGCAAGATTTGGTCGACGCGCAACGCCTCGTTGTGCGCGAAATAGCTGACGAGTTTATTTTTTATCCCAAATCTTTCGAGTAAAAGCCCACTATGGCGCGTATCTTCGCACAAGATGAAGTCGACGGTTCGCAATATTTCGAGGGCGCGCGACGACATATCGCCGATGTTTCCTATCGGCGTCGCCACGACGTATAACGTCTGTTTTTCGGCACCTTGCTGTTCCATTTTGGTATATCCTTATCGTGACCACTCGCCCGCCTTGCCCTTCGCCAATTTTGGAGATGTATGGTGTGATGTCGGCGGCTTGAGCTGTAGGAGAGCGGCTAGGCTTGTCATGTTTGGAGTATGAATGAAGACGATGAAACGAAAGAAAATCGAATTATTGCGCAAAAGCCATCGCCAACCGACGATCGATTTTATCCGCATTCGAGAAGGTGCGCAAATTCCAGCGCGAGCCACGCGCGATGCGGCGGGCTATGATTTGTCGTCGGCAGAGTCGTGCACGGTGCCAAGCGGCGGGCGCGTGCTCGTTCACACGGGCGTGAGCGTGCGTATTCCGCGGCATTATCACATCGAAATCAGGCCGCGCAGTGGCCTGGCTTTGCGCCATGGCATTACGGTGCTCAACACGCCGGGCACTGTCGATGCCGATTATCGTGGCGAACTCATGGTCATCTTGTTCAATACGGGTGAAGAGGCGTTTGCCATTGAGCCTGGCGACCGAATTGCGCAAGCCGTCGTCGTGCGGCATGCCGATGTCGTTTGGCGCGAAATCGACGATTTCGACGACTTCGGCACGACCGATCGCGGCAATCGGGGGTTTGGGAGCACGGGCATATAATGCCCACCCAAAAGGCACAAAAAAGCCCTAAGAATGCGACATTCTTAGGGCAAAAGTCTTACGACGAGCTAACTCGCGTTAGCGAATCGATTAGGCTTTGATTTCGACTTTGGCGCCAGCGGCTTCGAGTTTCTTCTTGATGTCTTCGGCTTCGGCTTTTTCGATGCCTTCTTTGACGGTCGAAGGAGCGCCGTCGACGAGTTCTTTGGCTTCTTTGAGGCCCAAGTTCGTGATGGCACGGATTTCTTTGATGACGTTGATTTTGTTGGCGCCGACGTCAGCGAGGATGACTTTGAATTCCGTCGGTTCTTCAGCAACGGGAGCAGCTGCAGCGGCGACGACCATGCCACCACCACAAGCGGCTTTGACATCCCATTTTTCCTCGAGTTTTTTCACGAGATCGTTGAGCTGGATGATTGTAAGGGATTCAAGGTACTCGATGACTTGTTCTTCTGTAACCATAATGATAACTCCATTCCCCTATAGCGGGATTGTGAATCGTTCTTGCGCGCGTGGCGCATCGAAAAGTAAATGAATGAGAAATCTGCTCGTCGGAGCAGAGTAAATTAAGCTTGGGCTTCTTCCATTTTTTCTGCTTTCGCTTTGATGAGTGCAGCGAATTTTGTCGCAGAAGCTTTGAACAACGAGAGCAATTCCGAGCGAGATTCGTCGCGATTTTTCATCTTCGACAAGCGATCGACGCCAGCGGCATCGACGACTTCACCGGCGACGAAGCCGCCCGTGATGACGAAGTTCGGATTCGTTTTGGCGAAATCGACGGCAACGCGAGCCGGAGCGATGGGGTCGTCGAGTTTGAGTGCGACGGCGACGGGACCATGGAATTTTTCGCAAACGGGCTCGAGAACCGTACCGATGAGGGCTTTCTTCGCAAGCGAATTTTTGATGACGCGGAACGTCACGCCTTCAGCACGGAATTTCGAGCGAACTTCATTGATCGTATTGACCGAAACGGAGCTCGTATCGGCTAGCACGACAGAATCGATGCCGTCGAAGAGCTGTTTATACGCAGCTACTGCGGCTTCTTTTTCATTTCTGTTCATAATTCCTCTGAAATGATACAAACAAACGGTTGGCAACGACGCATCAAAAAGGATGATCGGAGGCGCTTGAATTCAGAGCAAAGACGAACAAAGTATCTGCTCCATCGTTCCGGCTCCGCAGGCGAAGATTCATTAAAGACGCGCTACCTGCTTCTCCGACGGTCCCGATGGCCGTCAAAAATCGGGCGGCATATAGCTCGCCCGAAGAGACTTGTCAAGAATTAAAATTTCGTTGGGTCGATTTTTACGCCGGGGCTCATCGTCGAGCTGACCGTCACGCTCTTGACATACGTTCCTTTCGTCGTCGCTGGTTTGAGCTTGACGAGGACTTCGAGAAGGGCATTAAAGTTATCGGCGAGTTTATCGGCATCGAAAGAGGCGCGGCCGATGGGGGCGTGAATGATACCCGCGCGTTCGACGCGGAATTCAACGCGACCAGCTTTTGTCTCTTGGATGGCACGAGCGACGTCTGTCGTCACCGTTCCGACTTTGGGGTTCGGCATCAATCCGCGCGGGCCAAGTACGCGACCGAGACGGCCGACTTTACCCATCATATCGGGGGTTGCAATGACTTTATCGAACTCAAACCACCCTTCGCTGATTTTCTGAACGAGGTCGTCCGCACCCACGAAATCGGCTCCTGCTTCGCGCGCTTCTTTTTCTTTTTCGCCCGAGGCGAAAACGACGACGCGAACGGTTTTACCAAGACCATGGGGCAGTACAACCGCGCCACGGACCATCTGATCCGCATGACGCGGATCGACGCCGAGTCGAACAGCCACATCCACGCTCGCATCGAATTTCGTCGTCGTCATCGACTTGACGAGAGCCATCGCTTCTTGGATGTTGTCGTAACGCTTCTGCCTATCGACTAACTTAATTGAGTCTCTGTACTTCTTACCTCTAGTTGGCATCGTTATGCTCCTTCTTAATCGACGATATCGACGCCCATACTACGGCATGTACCGGCTACGGTGCGCATCGCTGATTCGATGTTGTCTGTATTCAAATCGGGAAGTTTCGTTTCCGCAATCTTCCGGACTTGTTCTTTCGTAATCTTGCCAACTTTCTCGCGGTTGGGAACGCCACTACCACCTTTCAAGCCGAGTTCTTTCATAATGAGAACTGCTGCGGGAGGCGTCTTCACCACAAAACTAAAGCTGTGATCGGCATAGACCGTGATCACAACTGGCGTCAGAATCCCATCACCTTTCTGCGTTTTAGCATTGAATTGCTTGCAGAATTCCATGATGTTGACACCGTGCTGACCTAATGCCGGACCTACAGGAGGCGAAGGATTCGCCTTCCCTGCGGGACACTGCAATTTCACGTAACCTACAATTTTCTTGGCCATGTCCTCTATCCAATTGATTAAGCGTTATTCTTGTCGTCGACTGCAACCTTTTCAACCTCTGAAAAGTCGAGCTCAACCGGAACAACGCGACCCAATATGCTTACTGCAACACAGACACGCGATTTCTCTTTATCGATCGACTCGACCGTGCCCGTAAAGCTCATAAACGAACCGTTCAAAATGCGAACGGTATCTTTGATGCTGAGAGATGACGACAAATCGCGTTTCTCGATGCTCGTATTCATCTTCCCGATAATCCGTGCCACGTCTTCGTCGCTCATCGACGGTGGCTCGGTCGTCCCTCCGACGAAGCCGCTGATCTTCGGCGTCCCCTTGACTAAGTGCCAAGTCTCATCGTTGAGTTCCATTTGAACGAGCATATAACCCGGGAAAAATTTGCGCGTCGAATGGCGCTTCTCGCCATTCTTCTTCGTCTCTATCGTCGTTTCTACGGGAACCAAAACCTCGCCAAACATGTCTTTGAGATTCGAATTGCTGATCCGCTCCTCTAGCGACAACTTCGCGCGATTTTCGCAACCCGATGCCGTATTGACGATGTACCATTTCATTCCCATAAACGCCTCTTTACTCTCTGCGATTCCACGCTCCTTTCCGTCGCACCGATGCCTCTGCACCCATGCTCAAAAAAAAGCGCTCGCTATTTAATGCCTCGACGCATATTCGTCAACGATAATCCACAAAAATCGCACAAAAAATGCACAATTCCTGCCCTATCGGCGAATCACGCACCTTGGTCTATGATTTCATTCTAAAGATATCGCGATGGCTCGCGCTTTATCGGATGCCTAAGATGAGCTCGGTGACTTGTTTGGCGACGAAGTCGAATCCGAATAAGATGAGCGCCACGATGATGCTCGTCGCTACGACGACTTTCATGGCATAGACTGTCTCGGGTTTCGTCGGCCAAGTGACTTTTTTCATCTCGCGAGCGACGTTGAGCGAACCCTCGTAGATCTTCGGGCTGCGCCACATCAAAAACGCCACGATGACTGCCACGACACCACCGATGACCGTCGATATCGTCACGTGCTCGCCCATGAGCCGCAAGTCGTTGACTTGTACGAGGCTCAACACGAGTTCCGAGAACTTCATGAAGAACCAGAACATGACCATGGCTGCGATGACGAACGCCAAATTGACATAGCGTTTGACTTCATTCATAATGATTGACCCAATTACTGCATAAAAAAAAGCCTTTTGTCGCACGACAAAAGGCTTTGTTCGACAGGGGTGGAAGGACTCGAACCCTCGGCCCACGGATTTGGAGTCCGTTGCTCTACCAAACTGAGCTACGCCCCTAAACCCTGCACGGCTCGCGCCGTGCAGAATCTGTCAAGACAAATTACTTGTCGAGAATTTCGGAAACGACGCCAGCGCCGACCGTACGACCACCTTCGCGGATGGAGAAGCGCAAACCTTCGTCCATGGCGATCGGTTCGATGAGGTCAACTTTCAACATGACGTTGTCGCCAGGCATGACCATTTCGATGCCATCCAACGTGACGACGCCCGTGACGTCGGTCGTGCGGAAGTAGAACTGAGGACGATAACCGTTACGGAAGAATGTGTGACGGCCACCTTCTTCTTTCGAAAGGACGTAAACTTGGCCTTTGAACGATTTGTGCGGGTGAATCGAACCCGGTTTGGCCAAAACTTGACCACGACGGATTTCGTCTTTCTTCGTGCCGCGGAGCAAGCAACCGATGTTGTCGCCAGCTTCACCGTATTCCAACAATTTGCGGAACATTTCGACGCCCGTGACAACCGTCTTGTCGATCGAATCTTTCATACCGACGATATCGACGGCATCGTTGACGCGGATTTGACCGAGTTCGACGCGGCCCGTGGCAACCGTACCACGACCAGAAATCGAGAAGACGTCTTCAACCGGCATCAAGAAGGGCTTGTCGATAGGACGTTCCGGCGTGGGGATGTACGTGTCGACGGCTTCCATCAAGCGATCGATCGATTTGACACCGTATTCGCTTTCGACACCTTCCAAAGCCTGGAGAGCGGAACCAACGATGACGGGTGTGTCGTCGCCAGGGAATTCATAGCTCGAAAGGAGTTCGCGAACTTCCATTTCAACCAATTCGAGCAATTCTGCATCGTCGACCAAGTCGGCTTTGTTCAAATAAACGATGATGTAGGGGACGCCGACCTGACGAGCGAGGAGGATGTGCTCGCGCGTTTGGGGCATCGGGCCGTCAGCAGCACTGACGACGAGGATCGCGCCGTCCATCTGGGCAGCACCAGTGATCATGTTTTTGATGTAGTCGGCGTGGCCCGGGCAGTCAACGTGCGCATAGTGGCGATTCGCCGTTTGATATTCGACGTGTGCCGTCGCAATCGTAATACCACGTTCTTTTTCTTCGGGAGCCTTGTCGATCTCATCGAACTTCATAACCGTGATGCTCGGATCGTACTTCGCAAGAACGGTCGTAATGGCGGCCGTCAAGGTCGTCTTACCGTGGTCAACGTGACCAATCGTACCAATGTTTACGTGTGGCTTAGAGCGTTGAAATGTTTCCTTGGCCATAGCAGCCCGCCTCCAATTAATGGGGAAAGAAATGTGCCACTTCGGCACCAGACAAAATTGCCTCAATCCGAGGCGCACTCAAAAAATAAGCTTGTGACCGGATTTGAACCGGTGACCCCTTCCTTACCAAGGAAGTACTCTACCTGCTGAGCTACACAAGCATACTCAAAAAAGCGGGCGACGAGGTTCGAACTCGCGACCCATAGCTTGGAAGGCTATTGCTCTACCAACTGAGCTACACCCGCAGAGTGGAGAGGGCTGGATTCGAACCAACGAAGGCTTAGCCAACGGATTTACAGTCCGCCCCTGTTGACCGCTTAGGTACCTCTCCATATATCGCATGCTGATGGAGGGAATCGAACCCCCAACCCCCTGATTACAAATCAGGTGCTCTGCCAATTGAGCCACATCAGCCTACGCTTTCACGCTTTCATGCGTCACCGCCGTTTGTCACGGCTGGCAACAGGTGCGCCTTTTACGCACTTTATTTTTTGGCGTCAAGTTTTTATTTTCGCTTTTGAATTTTCTTTTAGCCACACTCCCCCACCATCCATATACAATGATTCTATCGCGTTCTTCGCGATCCCATCGTGCCCTTTTTCGTGCTATTGCAAGCTGGGGCTTCTTCGCAACATCCCGCCCGCCACGCTCTTTGATTGCTTTTTCTAAAGGTTTCCATGTCTATCCGCCTCATTTTTCGTACCATTGCATCTCTTTCCCTCGCCCTATTGGCGGCTTCACCACTCTATGCTTCCCCCGTCGAAGGCACTTCTGCCCCCGATGACTCGACAAATCAGCCCCCCCCATCCTCCGCGGCAGAGAACCCGAATCCTGCTCAATCCGCGAGCGATGCCGCCAAAAACACGGGCGATGCCGTTCAAAACTCGAGCGATGCCGTTCAAAACTCGAGCGCTCCCCCCCAAACATCGAACATTCCTCTTTCTGAATCTGCGCCATCGCCTGCCCAAGATCTCCTAGATCAAGCACTATCGGCACCACCTCCCAAACGGGCATCTTTCGCCAAAACGCTACTCGATCCCGAGTCGTCCGAACAAAACCTCGCGGCCATCGACGAATGGATCAAAAACACGACGATCGATCATTCGAAAAATCTCATCCTCAAGGACATTCTCATGGCAATGCCTGCCCCCATCGCTGGGCCTCGCATCGTGGCACTAGCCCTTAAATCCCACGATCCCAACATTCAAGATAGCTACGCCAGATGGCTCGCCAAATATCCCGATGCCTATGCCATCGTACTCGTCGGATGGATGAAACAAAACGACGGCAATCCGCCACAAATGTTGCGATACCTCGACGACTTTTTATCGCTCAAGCCCCACCAAGCCATGGACATTTGGGCACAATTGCGCGCCAATTATCCCATTGCCGAGCTCGGCGGCTTGTCTGGGTTTGGCTTGCAAAATCCGCTCTGTACGCGCGCCAACATCGATGCCTTGCGCAAAGCTCAAAACGAAATATCGAAACTCCGCATCGCTCGGGCTATCGTCCAATGCCAAAACCACGACATTGCCCCATCGTCTACATCCGATCCCAATGCCGACGATATTGCCCTGATTCGTTCGACCGCCGATGCATTCCACGCATCGACACTCCCATCTCGACGCATCGTCGCGCTCGATCTCTATGCCCTCTTCTTCAAAGGCGATTCACAAGTCCTCGACATCGTCAAAAAGTCGTTCGACGATGCAAAAAATACGACCGAAAAGAGTTTTGCACTCAAAGCCCTAGCCACGCTCGACCCCGATCGACAAGCGCAAAACAAACGCCTCGTCGAAGCCCTATCTAAAGGCGATGAAACGCTCCGGCTCGCCGCAGCAACGCATATCGCACGCGATCCCAATGCATTCGATGCCTCGGTATTGCGCAATGCATTCGACAAAGAATTGTGGCCCGAAACACAAACGATGCTCTATTCGGCGATTGCCGCCGATGTCGCCGATGCCCAAGCTCGCTATGCCCTGCAAGAAGCGATTCTACTCGACGCCACGCGTGCAGAATCGCTCCGGCGACAAGTCCTCGACGATATCGTCGCCCATTCGCCACAAAAGCTCACCGTCGCCATGATGGCACAAATCCAGAGCGAAGACGAACCCAAACTCGACCTCATCGCGAGAATCGCCGAGGCACTCTATCACCACCAACCTAAACTACGCCCCGACTTGCGCCAATGGCTCAAAATACAAGCCCCATTCGAACGCCGCATCATGGCGACATTCGCTCGCTTCGTTCAAATCGATAAATCGTCGAACGACGATTCCGCCCGCGACACCATGAAGACGATTTGCGGGGCAACCCCCATCCAAGACGGCATTATTCGAACATGCCTCGATTATTACGACGATCTCACCGATACATCCGAAACCGAAAACGACATCGTCAAACGACTCAAATCTCGACAAGGCCAAATCGATCAAATGCTCGGTTTCGAACTCTAATGCATAAAACTTCTGCCTCGGTTCTTCATCTTCGACACCATCGAGGCAGAACAATTATATTTTATTAAAACATCGCTTCCATAATTCTCATTTCGTTATATCACTACTCCATTACACAACTATACAATTATATTATTACACCATTACATCACACCCCCGTCGCGCAACTATCATTTTGCACCATTCATTCTATTTATGCGACTTAATACAATCACATAACACAATTATTTTCTCATAGCAATATATTCTCAAAACGATTATTTCATTCTCTTGCGTTTGCAATCATTCATATATCAAGCCAAACGCTCACACGAACATTTCTATATATCGTCAATCACGCCAACGAATCGCGATCGCAAAGCCTCGGCTTCGGCCTGTTTCTTATCATCTTGCAAAGTGCGATACATGATCCGGTATGCATCTACGACGACGCGCGACGTTGCCATCTTCTGCATTGGCGAATCGATTATCGTCGATAAATATTGACGCGCCACCTCGCGATTCCCCAACAATATATATAACCGTCCCATCATCAATGCCAACTCGGGTTTTGATTTATCGGGAGCAATCTCGTAGCTATCCTTGAGTGCTTTAAGCAGTGTCTCTATATATATCTTCGCCCATTGATTTGAATTCTTTGAATCGCGATTTGCAATACTCTGAATATCAAATGCGCTCTGCGCCAATATGCCAATCCGTTTCGCATAGCGCGCGCCATATCGATCGACAAATGCTCGCCGTGCACTACCTTGCAATTGCAATTGGAATACATCTAGCGCGCGCAAAATGACTTGGACATCGCCTGCCTCTTCGACGTATTCGACGAGTTCGTCGCCAAAATCTATCACGCGAGCATCTTTCGAATTTGCATTCCAAACATCGATAAATCGGCGAAATACGGGATCGAAATCGCAACGCTTGAACCGCTCTTTGGCTTCGTAGCGAAGGACGCCGATGCGACTATCGCCTCGAGCGAGCGCCAACATCTGCAAACGCCCCTCGATCTGTTTGTCTTTTTTGTCTTTTTCCCGAGCTTTATCTCTACTCGCGCCAAGCTCAAACTCCCGATAACATACGCCATCGGCGAGGCGAATTCTGCCCAATATGGCTTGCGCAAATGGTGCAACTTTTTCAGCAATCGCCGTGCGATAATTCTCTGCAATCGCCTCGACATCGATCGACATCAGCAGTTCTCGAGCCGTCTCGTATTGATGTTTGTCGATGGCATCGAGCAATAATAACGCTTTTGCACCGTCGTCTACGACGCCCATCGACTTGCGCGACGATTCTATCGCCAACGCTTCCGACAAAAACTTCACGCCATCAGCCGAAATCTCGGGGAACAATCCCTTCGCATCGTCGCGAGCAGTGATTGCAAACGACGCCCACGGCTTTTTCCCCCACTCGCTAGCGACATCGGGCGACGAAACCCACTCGCGAGCGACGATGAGCCTTTGCTCTGGCGTCAATGAGCCCGAGCGTTCCAAGATCTGCTGCCACAACGATTGTCGGGCGACTGCATCGAATTCGGCATCTTCATCGAGGCTTTCGAGAGCCAAATTGACCCACGTCATCGGATCGCAATACGCAGGGAACGCTTTCAACGCAGCCGCGCGATATTGGGCATACTTCGAGACTTCAATATGCGACGACACCGTCGACTTGAGCTCTCTATACGTCATTTCGCATGCCGCTAACGCGATCCATTCTGTACACGCATCGGCTTCTGCCGCATCGTAAAGACTATCGACGCAACGGCGATATGCCGCCGCTTCACGTTCTAATGCAACTGCACGCCCTGGATAACGCTCCGGCTCATGCGCCAAAACTTGGGCGCACGATAAAAACGCCAACACCACAAATATCAATCGATACATACTCACCAACTCCGTCACCGCTCTAACACGTCATCTCGCTTCATACGTGTCGCTTCTCGCCACCGTCCAATGGCAGATTACGCGCTTCTGGCAAAAACTCCTTTTGGTATTCAATGATCAAAGATTTCAAAAGGCGGTTTTCGTCTTGAAAACGTTCTATCTTCTCTGCATCCGTTGCATAACCTGACAAATCACGATCTTTGTATGCCAAATTTGCCTTCTTCACTCGATAATCATTGGGTTCAAACGATGCCATCTACATCCTCCGCTGGTGAGCTTTTGTAACGACTACCTGCCGAACTTGGTCTCTCGCAATTCCAAGTTCACGAACAATCCCACCATAAATCCATGGACGGCAAATTGCCAGTATTCTTTCCCGCTGTTCGTCGGTAATCACTTCTTTTCCCCCTCGCATGCCATAAACGCCCGCCCCGAGGGCGTCTTTTCCCCCTCGCATGCCATAAACGCCCGCCCCGCGGGCGTCTTTTCCCCTCGCCATTTATGGAGAGGGGGGGCCGACAGGCCGGGGGAGAGGTCAAATTCTCCCACGCCATTTATGGAGAGCAGGGGGAGAGGCCATGTCGCAGTAGTTCCATCGGGTTTGCAGTTGTGTAGGGATCTGTTATGCTCTATTTTGATATTTTGTACTTGTGTGTCGCTTTGTTGCCCAAAAATTGCGACGATCGAGGCACAAGTCGTTGTGGTGTCGACAATCAGGATAACATTGGTGTGAGCATGTGCTCGCTGTGGAAAGGAGTAGAGATGCGTTTGCGTAGAGAAAGACGCGCGTGGCGCGGGATGCATTTACAGACTGGCTTTTGTGTATTCGTGGCGTGTGGTTTGGCCTTGGGCACGACGTCTTGCGACGATTGGTATTGGGATTCGAGTATTTACGATGGTTTGATGCAGAATTTCGACATCGAGACGAATAGAGAAACGGGAAAGTCGACGGTCGCTCAGCAAGCGCGAATATCGTACGATGGTTCCTGCTCGCTTCCTGAATCGCTTGCCGAAAATTGGCTCCGATGCACTCCAATCGAAAACAATGGCCAACTCGAGACATGCGAACCTGCCAGCCTTCGGGATTTGATCGTGCTGCGCTTCAACGATTATTCGTATATTCGCGATAAAAAGACAGAAGACGGCAACGCATCGAACGACGATGCCGATCGAACTGGAACGCAAGCGCCAATGGCACAACCACAGAACGAAAAACAGGGCTTTATCGTCGAAACGTATTGTGCATTGTGGAGCGGTGTCGAAGGATTGCCTCCCGTTTGTGAAAAAAATGGAAACGATCAAACTAGCGCAAGCGCTCCCGCCGGAGGAAAAGGAGAGGCGACGCGATTGTTGTGCAAGAAGATCGGGCACAGAATCGTCGTCGATGGAGTGCGAACAGATTGTGCAGATGCAGAAGACGAGGCAGCCAAGGCATTGTGTCGTTTGTACAAAGATGAATCCAACGAGGCGTTTATCCACGCATTTAATTACAGAGCTTGCCCGAAAAACTACAATTATCGAGAGGCGTATGTCGTCACCCCGACACAAGAGAATTCGGATGCCACCCGCTATAGGAATGTCTGCGTACAAGCATCGTGCAATGGCGAATTGGTCGATTTGCTCTTCGATAACGCCAATTGTGGCGTTTGCGGTAATACATGTGGAGGTGAAGCGTTTTGCGAAAATGGAATATGTACAAAGTGCAAGGGAGGAATGGAGGAATGTGCTGGCGTTTGTATAGATTTTAAGGCGAATCATATTCTAAAGTGTCATGGTAATAACATGATATGTCAAAATGATTATGCCGACGTGGATGGAAAAGTAGGGAATGGATGTGAGTTCAATATGAGTTCTATTCATGTTGCTCAATATGATTATTCAACCAAATCATTTCATTGCGTTGATGGATTTTGCGATAATGATGGTGATTTGATTAATGGTTGCGAATATAACATGGCGTTGAATCATGTAAAAGAATGCAAAACAAATGAATTGATATGTGAAGCGCCGTACGCAATATGTGATAAAAGTAACAAGACTTGTGGCGTGAACTTAAATACAGACGTCAACCATTGTGGCAATTGCGATAAAAAATGTAGCGATAGTATAATTAGTAATAGTAATGTAAAAGAGTACGCATGTGAACGAGGTGAGTGTAAGGTGAAGACGTGCATAGATGGATTTTATCCATCATCAAACAAAACGAAGTGTGAACAAACCGGAGACACCGAGAATTGTGGCGTCATTGGTTATGATTGTGCGCATTATGTTAAAGGATGGAAAAATGGAGTATGTATAGAAGACATCTGTGTTGCGACAGAGTGTAAGCCAGAAGGTTATTTGTTAGACAATAGTGGAATGTGTTTGTATACTAAATGTGATACGGATTCTGAATGCTCTGGAGCTACAAATAAGTGTTTGGAACACGTATGTGTTTGCCATTCCGAAAACGCTAGTACAAAAGATAATGACCGTATTTGCCAAGGAGAACGACAATTTTGTCATGGAATAGATGGATGCAAGCAATGCATTTCAGATGAACACTGTGTGGTCGCAAATGCAATAGGGAAGTGCGAAAGAGGAATGTGCACCTTCGAATGTTCTGATGGATATCACGCTGTGTATGCAAATAAAATATTCACTGGTTGTGAAGAGAATACGAATGATAATTGCGGTAAGCATGGCTTTTCTTGCAGGGAGGGCGGAAATCGTTTTTGCAATAAATATATGGGGGAATGTGTGCAATGTTTGACAGATTCCGATTGTTCCAATGATTGCGTTTATAAGACTGTTTGCACGACATCGAACAAATGTGTGGATTTATCTTGTAATTATGGATATTATATGTCGAGATATAATCAGTGCACATACTTGTGGCGGGGAAAATATTATAATTGTCGGTAACTCTGTCTAGTGGAATTCGTAGGTGTTGCATTTGCATTGTACCCGATAACGGATCGATTGCGATTGTTGCGTTAGAGGGGGCGATGTGATAGGATATCGTTTGAGTCTTCATATAGCTTGGAGGCAACTGTTTTTAGTTATTTGGCTGCCTTCGATGATTGGCGTGTGTGTTTATCGCATTTTGTCGCAAAGGGACGAGGAGAATGGCTTATGAGTAGGGTGTCGTTAGCACAGGTGTTTTGTTTGGCGTGTTTAGGTGTCGCGGTTGCGGCGTGCTCGGAGGAGGTTGGCTGCGAGAATACGTGTATCGATGAGTCGACGCTGAAGGTGTGTGGTAGCGATGTGGTGGTACCTTGCGCGGCGGGATGTTTTGAGGGCGCGTGTCGGGTATGTGCCGATGGTGCGATGAAGTGCGAGCAGGGGGCGGCGTATACGTGTCGCGATGGCGTGTGGCTCGAGCGAGAAAAGTGCGATCAAGGGTGTGCTGGGTTTGCGTGCAAGAGCGCGTGCGTCGATGGTGCGAAGAAGTGCGAGCAGGGGGCGGCGTATACGTGTCGCGAAGGCGAATGGGTCGAGTTGGCACAGTGTGCCGATGGTTGCGATGGCGATGTGTGTCGATCTTGCCGCGAGGGCGAACGCAAATGTGCCTACGATGCCGAACTCGAATGTCGTGCTGGCGCATGGACGATTGCGCAGACGTGCTCGTTGGGATGTGGTTCGGCATCGTGTCGAGTATGTCAAGATGGCGCGGTAAAATGCGAGTCAGATGCTGTTTGGACGTGTACAAACGATGCGTGGCAAGAGACGAGCGCGTGTGATGCAGGCTGCTTAGGTGGCGCGTGCCGCGTATGCGCCGAGGGCGCGGCAAAGTGCGAGTCGAATGGCGAGTATCGATGCGATGGCAATGCGTGGGTGAAAATACGCGACTGCGAAATGGGCTGTGGTGGGGACCATTGCTCGGGCGATGCGAATCACAACGGTTTGCGCGATGAATTCGAGACGGCTACCGATCAAGGCACGCCGTGTCGCAAGTATGCCGACTGCGAGCAGTTTTGCGATAGTGCGATAGGTTATGTTTGCTCGACGAAGTGCACGAGCGATGCCCAATGCATCGACGGTTATTTGTGCCGCAGCGATGGCCGATGCTCGCCCGAGGCTTTCGAGACCGTTTGGGAAGTTGGCGAAACAGACCGCATCGTCGATTTCCCTGTTCAATATCTTCGAGCGTGCGATTTTCGAATCGAGTGGGGCGATGGCACAGCTCCCGAAGCGCACACATCGTGCCCCAATGAGCTCAAACACGAATATGCCGAGGCTGGGCAATATCGAGTGAGAATAACGGGGGTTATCGATGGGTGGACGATGTGCGATGGTCTTTCGATTGGTATAAATAATAATGCGAATTGTTGGCAATCGAGCTGTTCAAACAAGTTGAAAGAAATCGCCTCGTTTGGGCCAGTGAAGATGGGACGTGCTGTGTTTTCGCAATGCAAAACCCCCATCAAGATGCCATTGAACGACGTTCCAAATGCAGAATCATTGGAATACATGGATAGATATTTTGATTCTGCACTCGTTTCGGGGCCAATCGATCACTGGGATGTGAGCCATGCTTTGTCGTTTGATCGCATATTTGAAAAATCAGATTTGAAAACGAGCATCGTGCATTGGGATACGTCGAATGTTCGTGCGATGTATGGCGCATTTTTGAGTATGAAATCGGATGTCGACGTGTCGTTATGGGATGTTGGAAACGTCGTAGTGATGTCGTCGATGTTTAATGGTGCGACGAAGTTTGATCAGAATTTATCGAAATGGGATACGCATAGCGTCACCGACATGTCGTTGATGTTTAAAGATGCGACGTCGTTTAACGGCGATATATCGGGCTGGGATGTGAGCTGGGTAACGAACATGTCGTCGATGTTTAAAGGTGCGACGAAGTTCGATCAGAATTTGTCGAATTGGAAAACGCATAGCGTCACCGACATGTCGTCGATGTTTAAAGGTGCGACGTCGTTTAACGGCGATATATCGGGCTGGGATGTGAGCCGAGTGACGAATATGATTCAAATGTTTAGCGGTGCGACTGAGTTTAATGGCAATATATCGAAATGGAATGTGAGCCAGGTAGTGAATATGCAGGAATTGTTTAATGGTGCGACGAAGTTCAATCAGAATTTGTCGAATTGGAAAACGCATAATGTACGGAATATGTCGGGAATGTTTATCGGAGCGACGTCGTTTAGGGGTGATATATCGGGCTGGGATACGCATAGCGTCATCGAGATGTCGTCGATGTTTAAAGGTGCGACGTCGTTTAACGGTGATATATCGGGCTGGGATACGCATAGCGTCATCGACATGTTGTCGATGTTTAAAGGTGCGAGGTCGTTTAATTGCGATATATCTGGCTGGGATGTGTCGGAGGTGAGGATTATGGCCGAAATGTTCCATGGGGCTATGATGTTTGACCAAAGTTTAGAGAAATGGAATGTTCGAAATACTTCCTCTTGGAAAGATTTTTTCAAAGAGAGTGGCATATCGAAAGAGAATTATTGTAAGACGATTCAGAATCTGGTGTTTAAGGAAAATAAGGATAAATTGGGTATTAGCTTTGTTTGTGAGCCGTAGGCGCGCGGATATTGGTGATTGGAGAACAGAACAGGAGAGGACGATGAAAATAGACTTTATGAGACAGATGAATAGGCTGGCGTTGTGCATTGCCGTATTGGGAGGTGTGCTCGTCGGGTGTAGCGATAAAGAAGATGATATGGCGATGTGCATCAACGACACGACGTTGCGTTTGAGCGATCGCGAAACGCCCGTGTTGTGCGCTATTGCATGTGTCGACGGATCTTGCGTACCGTGTAAGAATGGGGCTGTAGAATGCCGCGATGGCGCAATATATACGTGTGTTGATGATGCGTGGAAGAAGTACAAAGACTGCCCGAGTGGGTGCGATGGCAACACGTGTGGTTTGTACCGAGTTTGTGCCACTGGGGCTCAAAAATGCGACGAGAATGCCGAATTTGTTTGCAAAAACGATGCATGGGAGAAAGTTGCCGATTGTCCGTATGGTTGCAATGATGCAGAGTGCAAAGCGTGCGATGAAGGTATGCGCGAATGCCGCGAAGACGCCGAGTATATGTGCTTGAGTGGAAAGTGGCAATTGGCACAGACTTGCGAGAAAGGATGCGCAAGCGGGCAGTGTACGGTGTGTCAAAGCGATGCATCGCTTTGCAAAGATGGCATTCGATACGGATGTGACGATAATGCTTGGGTAAAGAATGAAGAGTGCGCAAGGGGATGCCTCGACGATAGGCAATGCCGCGGTTGCACGCCCAATGCGCAAAAGTGCGACAACGGCGCAGAAATGATTTGCACCGACGATGCATGGCAGACGACGAAAACGTGCGAATTTGGTTGCAATGGCGATAAATGTCGCACTTGCAAAGAAGGTCAGAAGTCGTGCGATGGCGAGTTCGTGATGCTATGTGTTGGCGATGGTTTGATGCGATCGGAGCATTGCGATAACGGTTGTCGCGATGGGGCATGCTTAGTCGATGCGAATGGCAATGGCATGTGGGATGGGTATGAAACGGCGAGTGATCGGGGACAAAATTGCAACGGAGATGACGAGTGCGAGCAGTTTTGCGACGCGACAAAGGGCGTTTGCTCGACGAAATGTCGCGCCGATGAAGAATGCGTCGAGGGGAGAGTGTGTGCAGAGGGGCGTTGCACCGTTGCATAAATATTGATTGTCACAAAAAATAATCGGCGTAAAAGGAACGTGCTTTTTGGCATTCGAGCGATGATTATTGCTCGAATGCCTTTCGTTTACCTTATACGTTGGATGTTTTATGCAAAATCGCAAACTCCTCCTCAGCTGGCCAATTGTCGCCGACATCGTCTTGATTTGGTTTGATTTGTTTGATGAGTTTGCCGCCGCATCCTTTGCCGTTTTCGACTAAAAAGATGACGCAGACTTTTGGGCTGTTTTCGTATTCAACGCCTGCTTTGAACTCGTTTAAGAACAGCGTCGATGCGTAGAAGAACGCGCGTTGAATGATCGCTTTTTCGTTTCGATTTTGGAATTCATCGTTGTAGATTTTGCCTGTTGAATCGCGCGCAAAGATGTCGAATTGCGCTGAATGACCGCTTGGATTGGTGACAACCACTTGTTGTCTCATGTCTACGAGTTCGATTGAGTCGTCGTCAAGCACGTTGCGAATGAGATATTCGACGAGATCGGGGCGGTCGTGAAAAAATGCTCGCGATATCGGATCCGACATTAATGTCAATCCTCGCTCGATGGCCTCTATGGTCCACGTAGAAGCGCACTTCTCGAAGACAGAATCATCTAGTTCTTTGTCGATTTTGCCTCTTTTTGATGCACTATCGCCCGTTGGGGGAGTCGTGCCAGTCTCTGCTTTACTCATTCCGTCGAACTTGTCTTCACGTTCATCTGCCATTGTAGGCCTCCTTCTTGTCGAGGTCATGGGGGATGTGACTGTAGATTCAGTTGTCGAGATTACTTGTCGTTGCACTTGTACGTGATGCCAAATCATCGTCATTTTAGCAAACGCTTAGCGAAAAGCGAGGGAAAAACATGGCGAAATGGCGTTTGGGGGGGAGGAACGATGCGTAGAAGAACGCACGTTGAATACTTTGAGTACAAGTGTAGGAGAAACGATAAAAGTTCACGAAAAACTCTTATCTATTTGCCACGGTCGTGTTGTATTTTGTGTATGATAAGTCTTGGAATGCGGAGTGCAACTCGCGGTTTGGTTGCGACGTCGTGCCAATGGCTTAAGCGCAGATTTGTAGATGATTGAGTTCACGCCGAGGGGCGCGATAGTCGGCGATAGTCGGCGATAGTAGAGACATTCGTATGATAGGATATATAAAGGGAACGGTATTGTTTGTGGGCGGAGGCGATGGTCGCGAGGTCGTCGTCGAGGCGGGGCAGAGCGGAGTTGGGTATCGCATATTGATGGCGTTGTCGGAGGTATCGTCGTTGGAGGTCGGGGCGCAAGCGGAGTTGCACGTCTATACGCAAGTGCGCGAAGATGCGATCGAGCTCTATGGGTTTCGGACGGCCGATGAGCGGACGTTGTTTACGCGTTTGGTGACGGTCAACGGCGTCGGTGCGAAGTTGGCGCTTTCGATACTCGACACGTTGACGCCGGGAGAGTTGCAGAATGCGGTATTGACGGGCGACACGGCGACGCTCAAGCGCGTGTCGGGGATTGGGCCGAAAGTGGCGGCTCGCGTGATATTGGAGCTGGAATCGTTTTTGAGAACGTGTCATTTTGGCGAACTCATGCCCGAACATGGTCGGGGGGCTGTGTCGAAATCGAGTCACCTCGATACGCGTTCGGCTTTGGCGAATCTAGGATTTGCAGAGGCGGAGATCGATCGAGTGATCGGCGAATTGGATGCGTCGGGCGAGCAGATGGATGTGCAGGCCGAAATCGTATGGTGCTTGAGGCATCGCGGATAGTGCGGTGAGATGGAGATAGGGAACGAAGATGGCATTTGATCAAGATTCGAAGCATCCGGCGCGGCAGCGCAAAAAGGGCGTGCAACCGCTCGACGATGTATCGGTTTATGAAGTGTCGAAGCGCGAAAATGAGACGTTGCACCCAGGGGTGGTGAGTGCTTCGGAGGGGCGCTTGTGCGAATCGTTGCGACCGCAGTGCTTTGAAGAGTACGTCGGGCAAAAGGCGGAAGTCGAAAATATCAGGGTGTTTACGAAAGCGGCGAAGTTGCGCCAAGATGCACTTTGCCATTTATTGCTTTGCGGCCCGCCTGGGCTCGGCAAGACGACGTTGGCTCAGATATGTGCAAATGAGCTCGGCGTGTCGATGAAATCGACGTCGGGGCCTGCGATCGAGAAGAAGGGCGATTTGGCTGGTTTGCTCACATCGCTCGAACCGCGCGATGTGTTGTTTATCGACGAAATTCACCGATTGAATCCGGTTATCGAAGAAAACTTGTATCCGGCGATGGAAGATTTTGCATTCGACGTCATCATTGGCGAAGGGCCTCATGCGCGTAGCATCAAATTGGAATTGCCGCCGTTTACGCTGATCGGTGCGACGACGCGCCCCGATCTATTGACAAATCCATTGCGCGATCGATTTGGGCATATTGCACGACTCGATTATTATGCGCCAAGCGATTTGGAACAGATCGTCGCGCGATCGGCGCGTTTGCTCAAGATCGAGATAGCACCCGATGCTGTGGCAGAAATTGGGCGGCGTAGCCGGGGCACGCCGCGAATTGCGAATCGGCTTTTATCGCGGTTGCGAGATTTTGCGAGCGTTTATGAGCTCAAAGTCGTGACGCGGGAATTGGCCGAGAAGAGTTTAGAGCTTTTGGGGATCGATGCGCTCGGTTTCGATCGGATGGATCATCGGATACTGCGGACGATAATCGAGAAATTCGACGGCGGACCCGTCGGGGCGAATACGTTGTCGGCGGCGACGGGTGAAGATGCGAAGACGCTCGAAGACGTCTATGAGCCGTATTTGATCCAGCAAGGGTTTATTCAGCGCACGCCGCGCGGTCGCATTGCGACGCCACGAGCGTATGCGCATTTGGGCATATCGATGAGGGGTAGCGGTGTGTTGCCGCTTTCGTAGAGCGTAGATGCGTAGTGGCGGCGATGCACTTTTATCCGTTTTTTTGTGCGAAATCGGTGATGAATTGGGCGAGCGTGCGGCAACCTTCGATGGGGAACGCGTTGAAGATGGAAGCGCGCAAGCCGCCCGTTTCGCGGTGGCCGCGCAGGCCGATCATTTGATTGGATTCGGCTTGCGCGACGAAACGTGCATCGAGTTCGGGATTTGGTGAATAGAATGAAATATTCATCGATGAACGAGAATTTTCATCGCCGACGTGTTTGAAGAAGCCGTTGGTGGCGTCGATGGCGTCGCGGATGATTTGTGCTTTTTGAGCGTTTCGAGCGGCCATCGATTTGAGACCGCCATGTGATTCGATCCAATCGAGCATTTGTTTCATGACGAAGAGGGCGAATGTCGGTGGTGTGTTGAGCATCGATCGGGCTTGAACGAGTCGTTTGTAGTCGAACATCGATGGGCGCGCCGTAGATTGGCGTTCGTCGAGGAAAGCGCGATCGACGATGACGACGCAACAACCGGCAATGCCTAGGTTTTTTTGTGCCGAGGCGAAGATGAGGCTATGTGCGGCGACGTCGATGGGACGGCTAAAAATGTTGCTGCTCATATCGGCGATGAGCGGGTAGGGGCAACGCGGAGCGCGCTTGAATTCGGTGCCCAAGAAGCTGTTATTGGCGCAATAATAGACGTAGTCTGGGGCAGAGCTGTAGGCGATTTCGTCGTCGTCGGGGATGTGTTGGAAGCCGTTTTTTGCGCCGTCGTAGGCGTAGTGTATCCTCGTATAGAAATCAGCGTCGCGCATGGCATTGCGAGTCCAGTAGCCAGTGTGGATGCAATCGATGTGGCCACCGGGGCGCGTGAAAGTCGCTGGAATTGTGCAAAATTGGAGCGTTGCGCCGCCTTGCAAGAATAGGACGGCGTGCGAATCGGGGACGGCGCCCACGCGGCGGAATTGGGCTTCGAGATCGGTCATGAGATCGTCGAAGAAGGCCGATCGATGGCTGATTTCGGCGATGCCGATGCCGTTGCCGACATCCCATAGAGCTTGTTGGCAGATTTGAATGACGGATTCGGGCAAATGCGCCGGACCCGCTGTGAAATTGAGTATTCGGGCCATGGATGATTAGAACGAAACGCCGAGTTGGACGGATTGTGGGCTGACGGTGACGGAAATCGTGCTATCACGCTCGGCGTCGATGGCGCGTTTATATTGGTAGCCGGCAATGCCTGCCATGACAGCGCCTGCTACAGTGGCGGCAACACCGACGCCGATGAGCGCATAGCCAGTTTTGATGGTATGGCTATTTTTGAGAGGAACTTTTTTGGGATTAATGTCGGTTCGATTAACGTAATCACCATCCACCATAAAGTCTTTGTTTTGCACGGCGAGGACGGTGCCAGCGATGAGCGAACCGATGCCTGCGATGCCGATGCCAGTGCCGGTCCACATGATGGCGGCATAGGGCTTTTTGGCGTCGGCATAGGCTTCGGTGAGGTTTTCTTTGAGCTCGAGGTTTTCGGTGGTGAGGTTTCGCATGGCGTCATCGAAAGTGTCTTTTTCGATGAATTGATCGCCGTTTTCGAGATCGTAGCGAGCATACCAAATCGTTCGCGCCGTTTTGGGCGACGCCGAGAAAGCGAGCAAATTGTCGGTGGCGATTTCGATGTAGTGTTTTGCGTTATCGAGGTCGCCCATTTGCTTATAGGTCATGGCGATGGCGTAGTTGAGATTTGGCGATTGCGCGCAGATTCTTTTGAGAGCATCGGTGTAGGCGAGCGCTTTTTTGTAGTCTTTTTCGGAATAGGCGTTGGAATAGTTGATGAAGAGCTCTTTCCAAGTCGGGTCGGAGTTGAGCGTAAAACACGCGTCTTGGAGTTGTTTGCCGTCGTTAGAAGTCGTATCGGCGTATGCGTCGGTAGGCGTTGCCAAGCTGTAGACGCCAAGGATGGCGATGAGAAACGACGTCGTGATGAATGAATTGAATAGCTTTGGTCGTTGCATGATGTCACATCGATAAAAAACAGAGAAAACGTCGAAGAGGATCGAACTAATGATACTTCGATCAAAGGATAGCACGGCGATATTATTCCGACAAATCGGTTGGGCACGTCGCTCGAATAGAACGCGCCCGAGTGTGGAAAATGTGTTCAAGGCGTCGTATTGGCAGAAGGGCTAGGGATTATGCAATGAAGCTGAGGAAATAGGGCATTTGTACGCGCCACCAATTCCAATCGTGGTTGACGTCGTGCCCCCAAAAATCGCACCAAGCGGGGATTTGCTTTTGCCGGAAGATGTCGTCGAGGGCGTGTGTATCGTGGATCATTTCGTCTTCCCAAGCGCCTTGACCGCAGCAAGCGATGATTTGGCCTTGTCGGTATTTATCGATGAACCAAGGATCGTTGCAATTGGGGAGGTAGAGGAGGGGGGAATTGAAATAGACGTTGTCGTCGACGTAATCGCCGACGAAGTAGGTGAGTTGATAGCAACCGCTCAGTGCGATGACGGCGTTGCAGATGTCGGGATGTCGGAGGTAGAAGTTCATGGCATGGTAGGCGCCTAGGCTACAACCTGTGGTGAGAATGTCGCCGCGCCCAGCCATATTGTGGATGAATGGGACGACTTCTTTGACGACGTATGCGTCGTAGGCGTTGTGTCGGTGGGCGCGGTCGGCAGGTGAGATCGATTTGTTCATCCACGATTCGTTGTCGACAGACCCGATGGTAAAGAGCATGACTTTGCCGGCTTCGATATCATCGGCGATGCATCCGACCATGCCGAAATCTTCGTATTCGTAGTAGCTACCGCCCGAGGAAGGGAAGACGATGACGGGTTTCCCGGCGTGACCGTAGACGTTGAGAGGCATGTCTTTGCCCAGCGACGGGCTGAACCAGTTGAAGAATTCTTTTTTCATGGGAACTTCTGTTGTTTGCGACGCGCTTGGCCGTCGATGAAAGTGAATGAATACGCGGTGCGAAGCGGAGACTCGCTCGGATGCGCCAAAAATGGGCTACATGTACCACACGTAGACGAAGTGTCAAGAATTGGGAATTGACGACAGCTGGCCGTAGGCGCGCGTATGCTCGCAGTGAAACGAGAACATAGCGCGCCAGGCGTGCGTATTGCGCAGCAATAGCACGCCCAGAGCGCGGCGTATTGAGCGTAGCGAAATAGCCGCGCCAAGTGGGCGTATTGAGCGCAGCGAAATAGCCGCGCCAAGAGGGCGTATTGAGCGCAGCGAAATAGCCCGCGTCCCAAAAAAGAAAGAAAAAGGAGAGATAGAAAAGCGGTAAGAAAGCGAGAAGAAAGCGGCAAAAAAGACGGAAAAAAAAAGAAAAAAGCGCAAAAAAAAGGAGACTCTCGTGTGAGAATCTCCTTCGATGAATCATTGAGTTATGAGAATTTAATTCGACGGACTAGCTGTTGAGCTGTTCTGTGAACGCATCGGAGACGTAAAAAGCGAGTATTTTGCGGAGTATGGGTGAGGCGTCGAGAGCTTTTGCGATGTCGTCGATGGTTTTGACGTTTCGTTGTTCGGTGATGTTTTCGTCGATTCGCGACTCGGCGCGCCAGACGGTGCGCATGTCGGCGACGATGTATGCGCCGATGAGGTCGGTGGAGTCGAGGAGATCTCGTGTGAACGCGTTGGCGCAAGCGATGAGCTGGTCGTCGGGGTAGAGTGTGAGTTGGCTGTGGATGTCTTTGAGGACGTCGGGTGAGAGGGATGATTTGATTTTTTGAGCGAGATCGGCGGTTTCGCCGGTGGCGTTGCCGATGCCGGTGGCGGCGAGTAGTGCGTTGGGGAGTAGCCGTCGGATGTTTTGTGGCGTGGCGGCGATGAAGCGCATGTCGGGGTGTGCCATGGCGATGGCTTTTGCGAGCCAGAATTGTAGTTCGTTGCCGGCGGCTTTTTGGAAGATTTCGGTGCGCATGCAGACGACGATTGGGTTTCCGAGTACGATGACGATGGCTTCGGGGAGTTCGCTGGCGCGGTATAGGACGATGTTATCGAGGCCCATGCCGGCGCGCATTTGAGCGAAGATTTTGCCGTTTGGCGTGTTTTCGGAGACTTCTGAGGCGCCTTGTGTGATTTGTTCGATGTTTGAGGCGCCGAAGTTGACGTGTTCGGCGAGTGATTTGAGTGCGTCGAGGATGGCGAATTGCTCGTCGGAGAGGATGGGAAGGGCCTTTGCGATGGAATCGAGTGGGACGGCCTCGGCTTTTTCGAATTTGTTTTTGAGGTCGTTGAGGGTTTCTTTTGTTTGCGCGTCGAGTTGTAGGAGTGTGCGCAGAGGCGACATGATGGCCCATGCTTGGAGTTCGCGTCCGGCGGCGAGGTGTTGTTGTGCGAGGTCGAGAGCGTAGGGGTAGCAGCCGTCGCAGTAGATGATGGCTTTTTCGTAGAGCGCGCGTTTTTTGTCGTCGTCGGTTTGTGGGAGAGCGAGGAGTCGCGAGACGACGTCGGCGGAGGGCATGGCGTCGAGTAGTCTGTATAGGATGTCGGTGGCCTTTTGAGTTTCGCCGAGTTGGTTGGCGTAGAGGTCGGCGAGTTTGAGCAGGATGGCGCATTCTTGTGATTTGTTGTGTTCGCCTTCGAGTCGCCCGTTGAGTAGATCTGCGAGTTGTGCGAATTCGCCGCGAGCGATGAGCATTCGTTCGAGGCCGTCGAAAGCGCGAGCGATGCCTGGGGCGTAGGAGAGCGCCATATCGTAGGCTTCGGTGGCTTGTTCGGGAGAAATCTTTTCGGATAGTTCGCCCTTGGTGCACCAGAGGCTTGCCAGGATGGCGGGATTGGTGGTCGTTTTGGTGAGCGTATCGGCGAGTTCGAGCGCTTCGCGGTATCGACCGTTTCGCTTGTAGATTTCGAGGCTTCGTTCGATGAGATCGACGTTTGAAGCGCCGTTGTTGAGAGCGCCTTCGTAGTAGATGCCAGCTTCGTCGTGGTCGTTGAAGTCGTCGCCCCAGATTTTTCCCATGTCGTAGTAGATGTTGCCGCGTCGTTTTGTCTTGTTATCGGTGACGATGAGACCTTGCTGTAGAGCGGCGATGGCGAGCAGGGGTTGTTTGAGGTCGGTGTAGGTTTTGGCGATCGTCATGAGGGCGTCGTAGTGTAGCGGCGTCATTTTGACAGTCGTGCGCAAGTCGTCGAGGGCTTGCGGGTAGTTTTGTAGGATGTTGGCGATGAGACCGCGTTTGAAATAAAGTTCGCTCTTTGTGGCGTCGTCGAGTTTAATCGTCGAGTTACTGAGGATCGAATCGTAGATTGCATAAGCTTTGTCGATGTTGCCCGAATCTTGTTCGATATCGCCGACGGCCATGGCGATGGTGGGGCATTCTGGTGCGAGCGAGAAAGCGCGGCGGAGTAGGGCTTCGCCTTTTGCGTCGTTTCCGCAGTCGCAAGCTGCTTGCGAGACTTCGTAGAGCGATTGTGCGTTAGACATGGCGCCGCTGGGCCCGGGTAGGGTTGTGCGTTCGATCGTGCCATAGGCGCCCAAACTCGCTTCGTATCGAGCTTTTGCGTTTGCGAGTTTGTGTTCGAGGTTGGCGAGAGCGTTCCAAGCGTCGACGTTATCGTGATTGACGGCGATGGCTTTGTAGAGCCAGATGCGGGCTTCGTCGGTCGATTCGGCTGCCGAGGCGCGTTCGAGTAACATATTGGAGCGTTGTGACCAGGAGAGTTCTCGTTCGTTTTCGACGGGTAGGAGAGCCGAGGTTTGTCGCCAATTTTTGAGTCGTCGCCCGATGCTTCGCAAGCTGTCGGAAGCGACGGCGTTTTCGGGATCGAGAGCGCGTGCGCTCCGGTAGTAGGTGGCGACTTGATTGGGTCGTTCTTTTTCGTCGCAGACTTCGGCCATGTGGCAATAGAAGATGGCGCCCCAGACGGGGTCGAGGAGTCGCAGGACTTGGTCGAGTGCGCTGAGATAGAGGTCGATATCGCCTTTTTTGAGTGCCATGGTGGCGATGCCAAAGTAGGCGTTTCGCTCGACGCCGCCCGAACGGTTGATGTCGCGATACATGGCAATGGCGCCGTCGATATCGCCGAGGGCGACGGCTTTGATGCGAGCGAGTTCGAATAGGAATGGTTTTCGGCTAGCGGTGCTTGCGGCGCAATTGTCGAGCTGCATTTGCATCGTCGCGGCGTATTGGTTCCAGTTTTCGGCGTGTCGGAGGCTACTACAGTAGCGCTCGATGATGTCTTCGTTATCGGGTTCGAGTCGTTGGAGTTCTTCGATGACGCGGACGCCGATTTCGTCGTTTTTCATGTGTTTATCGACGATTTGCAAGGCTTCTTGTAGCGTGATGATGGCGGAGTCTTCGTCTTCGTTTTCGATGAGCGCGTGGGCGTGTTCGATTTGGATTTGGACGAGGTTGCTCCAGAGTTTCGCTTGCGCATATCGCTTGCAGAGAGGTTCGTAGCCGACGCCGCAAGCGCCCGTTTCTTTGTAGAGTTGTTCGAGCGTTTCGCAGGCGGCATCGGGTAGATTGAGCACGTCGTTTTGCAATTTAGCGATATTGAGCATGATTTGCGGGCGTTTATCTTCGCTTGCGAGTTTGAGTTCGAGTCGAAGTTTACGCAATTCGACGTCGGGACCGATGTTTTCGCCCGTCATCTGTGCCATGCCTTCGTGTGCGCGTTCGTTTGTTTCGTCGATTTGTAGGATTTCGGCGTATCCGTCGAAAGTGCCTTCGATGTCGTCGAGGTAATCGCGCGAAATATCGACGATTCGCAACCAGAGGTCGACTTTTTGTTCGTTTGTGGCGCCAGCATGGATGCGTTGTTTGAGTTCGGAACGGAGTTCTGTCCATTCTTTACGCGCTTCGTGCCAAGCGATGAGTGCTTCGAGCGATTCGATGCAATCGGGATCGATGCGCAAGATGGTGCGTTCGACGTCGATGCTTCGTTCGAGGTCGTCGAGAGTCGATTTATAGAATTGTGCGAGGGCGCGATAGAGTCGCATGCTCGTTTCGTTATCGCCGGTCTTTTTGGCGCGTGCGGCAGCCAATCGGACGGTTTGGGCAAAGCGTCCGTGGTGTTTGGCATCGCTCGAGGCGGCAACGATGGCGTCGAAAGCGTCGTGATCTTCGGGTGCCAGTGCCAAGACTTTGCAACGCAGACCAAATGCGCCATCGACATTTGCCATGTCGTCGGCGTAGTGTTTGGCGACGTTTCGCAATCCGTCGAGATCTTGCGGATCGGCGGCCGACTTTTCGCTTTCGACGAGTGGCAAGCAAATGGCGGCTTTTTGAGCATCGCCACATTGTGCGAGAATGGCTTCTTCGACCGACGCCATCGGCATTGTGCGATAGGCGATGAATTGTTCGCCCAGTGCCAAATCGGCCATATCGAGCGATTTGTAGATGGCGAGTCGTTTTTCAGAGATTTCTGCTCGCGTGGTGGCGTTATCGGAGCGATCCCACCATTCGCCGTAGACGTTGAGCAATAGTGCGTCGAGTTGTTTTTCGCGCGCGAGTTGTTCGATTTTGTCGAGGAGTTGCGCGTCGTCGGGATCCATCGCCAGCAGGCGCGTATAGGTATAGATGGCGCGAGCGGGCGCGTCGAGTTTATCGAGCAAGATGTCGATTTCTTTGAGTAGAGCGGCTTTCCGGATGTCGTCGTCGAACGATTTCGACGCGAGGCATTCGAGGACTGCGACGACTTCTTCCCAGCGGTTTGTTTGCGGTGCGAGTCGTTCGAGTTCACGCGCCAAGTTTTGCGCTTTATCGGGCTGAATGGTGACGGAATAGAGGAGGGTGAAGGCTCGGTCTGGGGCGCTCAAGTCTTCTGCGAAGAATCGGGCGGCGTCGAAGAGGAGGCTACCGCGGAGTTGTGCATCGTCGGTTTCGCCTGCGCGACGAATCCACGTCGAGCACAAGAAATCGCTCTTGTTTTCGCTACGGCAGAGCGAAACGAAATCGGGTTCGATCGACAAATCGCCCAAGAAGAGAAGACGTTGCATGACGTTGAGTCGCTCGGCGACGTGTTCGGGCGCGATGAAACGCAACGTTTGCTTGAGCAATTCGCATCGGCGTTCTTTGGTATCGGCGGCAGCATATTTGCTCGAAAATAGCCCCTCGTCGGC
>OQWM01000087.1_pt1 | contig 45677 bp, 36 predicted proteins | sample 1691531 | NCBI WGS metagenome assembly OQWM01 (sample SAMN03418257, study PRJEB22391) | human gut metagenome | biome: human-gut; feature: organic feature; material: feces | host: Homo sapiens | place: Tanzania | collected 2013-01
TTTGTGGGCTTGAAATTAAAAATTAAACTGAGTCCGCTTGAAAAAGTAGAAACTCACATTTTTTGTCTTTGTGACTTGTTGATAATCAATAGCTGGTTTTCGTAAAACAGACTTTTTCAGGTGGACTCAGCTCCTTATAATAAAATAATAAAAAAGTCCTGTGCCGAAGAAGCACAGGACTTTCTGTATGGAGGAATAGAATTATTTCTTAATCCATTTGCCATCGGTGTACCAACCCTTGAGCACAATCTCGAATTTGAGCATTGAGTAAGCAGGAATGGTTAAACTGCTGCTCTGGCTGGAACCATAGCCGAGAGTGTAAGGCATGTAAACCATCCAGTGGTCGCCGATATGAGTCATTTTCATCAGGGCAGTGGCAAATCCGTCGACAACGCCCTTCACAATGAAATTGCTGGTCTGAGCCTTGTTGACATCATAGTCGCCGGTGGTGAAGTTGCTGTCGAAGACATAGTCGTTCTTCAGCATGCCCTTGTAGCTGACCATCACCGAGTCGGTGTAGAGAGGGCGCACGGCAGAACCTTCGCCCTGCTGCATCACCTGCACCACGATGTTGTCTTCCTTCTCGTTGAAGGTAGGAGTGACGGGCTGGTTGTTGAGATCCGTATTTCCCGTCTGGTTCTCCATACTCCAATTGCGGTAGACGTGCCATCCGTTGGCTTCTCCCTCCTGCTTGGCCTTGACGAGAACCTCGGCGAAAGCCGTCTCGTTCTTTGCCTGCCAGTCGTCGTACTCGGAGTCGGTGTTTTCGTCAGTCTCGTTGCATGATGCCAGCACAAGAGCCGACATCATGAGCAGAAACAGATATTTCAAATTCTTCAAATTCATCTATGTGTATTTGATTTTTTATCGTTTAGAAGTCCTTGATCTCCTTGCCAAGCTTCTTCAGTACGCTCGTGATGCTCACACGGTCCTCGATGATGCCGCGAAGCTCGCTGATGGCAACACGCTCCTGCTTCATCGTGTCACGATAACGCAGAGTAACCTTGTGGTCGTTAGGAGTATCGTGGTCTACGGTGATACAGAATGGAGTACCGATGGCATCCTGACGACGGTAGCGCTTGCCGATAGAGTCCTTAGGATCGCCATAGTGGGTGTTGAAGTGGAACTTCAGCTCGTCAACGATCTCGTGAGCCAACTCGGGCAGACCGTCCTTCTTGTCGAGTGGGAATACGGCACACTTCACAGGAGCCAATGCCTCAGGCAACTTCAGAACCACGCGGCTCTCGCCGTTCTCGAGCTTCTCCTCGCAGTAAGAGTGGCACATCACGCTGAGGAACATACGGTCTACACCGATAGATGTCTCCACGTCGTAAGGTACATAGCTCTCGTTCTTCTCTGGATCGAAGTACTTGATAGAACGACCGCTGAACTTCTCGTGCTGAGAGAGGTCAAAGTTGGTACGGCTGTGAATACCCTCCACCTCCTTGAAGCCGAATGGCATCTTAAACTCGATGTCGGTAGCAGCGTTAGCATAGTGAGCCAACTTCTCATGGTCGTGGTAACGATAGTTCTCATTGCCCATGCCGAGAGCCTCGTGCCAAGCCAAGCGAACCTTCTTCCAATACTCAAACCACTTCATCTCAGTACCAGGCTGGCAGAAAAACTGCATCTCCATCTGCTCAAACTCACGCATACGGAATACGAACTGGCGAGCCACTATCTCGTTGCGGAAAGCCTTTCCTATCTGTGCGATACCGAAGGGCAGCTTCATGCGGCTGGTCTTCTGCACGTTGAGGTAGTTGACAAAGATACCCTGGGCGGTCTCGGGACGCAGGTAAATCTTGTTGGTAGCGTCGGAGACAGAACCCATCTCGGTAGAGAACATCAGGTTGAACTGGCGCACATCGGTCCAGTTCTTGGTGCCGCTGATGGGGTCTACGATGTTCTCGTCGAGGATAATCTGCTTCAGCTCCTCAAGGTTGGGACCCTGCATTGCCTCGGTGTAACGTGCATGAAGAGCGTCGCGCTTCTGCTGATGCTCGAGCACACGGGGATTGGTAGCGCGGAATTTCTGCTCATCAAAGGCGTCGCCGAACTTCTTGGCGGCCTTGGCAACCTCCTTGTCTATCTTCTCCTCGTACTTGGCTATCTGGTCTTCGATGAGCACGTCGGCACGATAACGCTTCTTGGAGTCGCGGTTATCGATAAGTGGGTCGTTGAACGCATCGACGTGGCCAGAAGCCTTCCACACGGTCGGGTGCATGAAGATGGCGGCGTCGATACCCACGATATTGTTGTGCATCAGCACCATCGACTTCCACCAATATTCCTTGATATTATTCTTAAGCTCAACGCCGTTCTGACCGTAGTCATACACGGCGGCGAGACCGTCGTAAATGTCTGAACTGGGAAAAACAAAGCCATACTCTTTGCAATGGCTGACTATCTTCTTGAAAACATCTTCTTGTGCCATAATTGATTTATCTTCGTTAAATGCTGACTGCAAAGGTACTACAAAAAATAGATACCCGCTAAGATATAGTCGTTTATTTTTCGGTTTTAATCAAAAATTAACTACTCATACAGACGCACCGGACCGAGCAGACCCATAGAGCGCAGAGGGTGGTTGCGCTTGATCACATAGCGCTGTGCCACCTTGTTGTCCTTGAGGGTATGCATGTAATTGCCCATGAGGGTGGTCACCTTGACCTCGATGGTGTTGGCACCGGCATGGAGCATGCCTTCGACATCGATGACGCGGTCGCCAAACCACTGCACCCCGGCTGGGCGTCCATTGACCTTGACCTCGGCTATCTCGCACACGCGTCCTAAGTTAAGGTATTTGGGCATGCGTCCGCTCTCCACATTGACGGTGGTGGTGTAGGTGATGTCGCCCATGAAGTGGGAGTACTCGGTGTTCTTCAGGTCCTGCAGGCTGTCGGGCATGGCCATCGTCTTGACCCATCCCTCGCGCGAGTGGTGCAGGCTGGCGGTCCAGTTGCCCAACTCGATGTACTGCTCGCCCTGCAGCGGCTTGCGCTTGTAGACGGGAGCCTTGGCCTTGACATCATTGAAGACCACGAAGAAGGCCTCAGCGGGACCCATGTCGAGGTGCAGACGCTGGCCGTCGAGCTTGAGCGTGTAGCGCTTGCCGTCGGCGGGGTCGTAGAGCCATGCCGACTTGCCGCGGGTCATGCTTTCGGGGAAGACCACATCGGTCTGCTTGCTGTCTTTCAGGTTGACATTGGCAAAGAAGAAGAGGTCGGAACCATCATCGGCCTTGTATCTGTTCTGGAGCACAAAGCGGTCGGGGTTGGTGATGGTAACGGCGTGGGAGAGCTGATACTTGTCCATCACGGCGCGATACCACTCGAGATACTTGCCGTCCTGGGGCTTCTCGAGCAGCACGAAGCGGTCGGCGTAGCCCTTGAGTTCGTCAACGGTGGCACGCATCTTGGCGTCGCGCTCCTGATAGTCCTTCAGACCGAGCGAGCGCTGGGGATAGGTGCCGATGCAGAACACGCGGCCGCCACCACGGACAAACTCGAGCAGCTTGTCCATCACGCCCTGGGTAGTGCCCTTGACATCGGGCAGGAAGATAGCCGAATAGCTCTTGGGGCCATAGCAGAGATGGCCATCGCGCACATCGCACTTCTCGATGATGCTCTCGCTGAGATAGTCAGCGCCGCCGCCATTCTTATGGATGGCTTCCCAGATGAGGGAAGTATAGGTCACGTTGAGGTCGCGGGGGAACGGCTCGGTCTGCACGCCCATCTCGGTCCACAGGTCGGCGTTGGGGGGCAGTATGGCGATGTCGGTCTGCATGTCCACATTCTGCAGGATGCTGCTCACGCGGGCACGGTAGTTGTTCAGATACTTCCAGTAGGGGAACCATGTGTTCTTCTCGTTATAGTAGCTGCCATACTGGACCCATCCGGGGAATGCCACATCGCGCGGGCTGTAGTTGAAGCCATGCCATACGGAGTGGGTGATGCCCGAGAAGGCCGACATGTCGGTGCCTATCTTGATAAGTTCGAGCGGGGTGTTGAAGACGAGATACGTATTGGTCATCTCCTCACAGCTCACGAGGCGCTTGCCGGTAAGGTGGGCTGCCGAAGAGACATACTTGTCTATCATCGTATATCCGCGGCCACGGCGGTAGTCCTGGTCGCCCATCTCTTCACCCAGACGGTGGCGCAACCAGTTGGTAGTCCACGACTCGCCTTCGGGAATGTCGTAGGAGAGGGATGACTCGAGTGGGAAGAAGCCTCGTCCGTAAGCCTGGGCACGCGACTTGACGCCCTTTTCCTTGCACCATGAGGTGAAGGTATTGGTATATCGCTCCTGCAGCAACTCTGCCTTGGTCAGCTCGAAGTCGTAGCGCACGCGGTCTACCTGGTTCTTGAAGTCGGGACCCTTCTTGGCACCGAAGATATAGCTCTCCACATCGCCCAGGCGTCCTACCTTGAACATGGTGAAGGGCAGCCAGGGCATCACATCATAACCGCGACGGCGCTTGAACTCCTCGCGGAAGTCGTCGGTCCAGTTGGTGCCCTCGAGCTCCATACTGTCGACGAAGAACGAACGCAGCCAACGCGAGAGGGGACCTGTCTTGGTCTCAATGGTATTGTACATATTGTCGAGATAACGGCGTACGGCACCCGCATTCATGTGGTCGAGTATGCTGCCGGCTGCTCCGGGAGCGCCGTTGATGACCGATGCGAAGGAGTCGAAGCGCACCATGGCGTAGAGCTGATACTTGCCCTCGGCGGGGGTGTCTACTACGTAGTTGCCATTGGCAAACTCGGCGGTAACATCCTTGGCCTGGCGGAAGTCATTGATGGAGTCGGGCACGAGATAGGCTATCTCCAAGCGGGGCTCGCGGGCCGAGTTGGTGATAGACACTCCAGGGTCGAGGCGCTTGAAGAGGTCAAACTTGGAGAACTCATAATGACGGCCGGGAGTCAGAGGGATGGCAGCGGTAAGCAGCACCGACGCACGGTCCTTGTGGGGCAGAGTCTCGCTACCGAAGGGCCACCCCGAACCGATGAGCAGGTCGCAGGTCATGCCGATGCGGCGTGCCTCGGTCAGCGTGGTGTCGAGGGCTTCAAGCCAGGGCTGGCTGAGCCAGGTGAGCTGCTTGTAGCCGTGCTGGTCGGCACCGTAGGGCAGCGAGATGGGATTAATCTCGACACCGCCGATGCCTGCATCGCGCAACAAGTGGAGCTCGCGCACAAGCTCCTTGCCTACGACGGCATCGCCGTTCCACCACCAGCGCACGAAGGGACGATAGCGGCTGTCCGGGTTCTGAAACTGGGCATACAACGCCTGCGCCGAGAGCTTGCTCGGCTTATTGTCGGCATGCACGGGCATCAGCGCCATGGCCGACAGGATTAGGGTAAAGATAACATTTTTCATAATTGGTAACAAAATTACCATGATTAGGCGGGGAAGGCTAACCATAATCGTTAAAACTCACTAAAATATCATTATTCATAGGCGAATAACAAAAAGAGAGAGCCCGAGCGAGAAGGCTGTGGCCTCCGTCGCTCGGGCTCTGGTTATGGGGATGATTATGCGTTTACATATCCTCGGCGAAGAGCGGGTCTTCGGGCATAACCATTACTGGCTTCTGGTCGAACTCACGAAGGAGGTTCTCGGGCACATACTCCTTGTTGACAACGAGGCGGAACATGTAGTCGCGGAACCAGCGGTCGGTCATGATGAAGCATCCACCGAAGCCGTTGTCAGCTCCCCAGCTGTTTTCCACCTTCCACTTCACGGGCTTGCCGTCCTTGTCCAGGTCTACTGCAGTGAGGGTCATGGCGTGGGTAGAGCCGCTGTCGAAGGTTTCGATGCGCTGGGCCTTGTCCATGCCGAAGGTGATGCCGAAGAGCGAGCCGTAGTCAAAGTTCTCTGTGTCGAGATAGCCGCGCTTGCGGTCGAGCTGCTTGCCCACATCGTAGCTGGAGTACATCTTGCTGCCACCCTTGATACTGGCTATGGCAAGCTGGGCAATATCGTCCATAGGCAGGTTGAGATACTTCCAGTTGTGGCCGTCATAGGTGTGGCGGTCATACTCCACCTCGTAGGTCTTGTGGTATTCGCGGCGAGGGTCGTTCATCACCATGATGAAGGAGCCGTTGAGCGAGTGGCCCACGGTCTCATCGTAGAACGACTTGGGGGTATAGCGCTTGGCGGGAGTCAGGGTGCGTCCGTTCTTGTCGGTGAAGGCGTAGGTAAACTCCTGCACGGGTTCGCCGATGGTGAGAGCCAGGATGTGGTAGATGGTGCCCAGCATCTCGGTCTTGCGCTTGCGGATGTCTTGAGCCTTCTTGCCGGCAGCCACCATCGAGCGCAGCTCAAGACCATACTCACGCAGTTTGGAAGAGATAATCCTTGCCATGCGGCTGGTATTGTCAGACGAGTAGGTCTCGGGCATAACTGCCATAGGCACCAGTCCGTACTTCTCGGCGAGGTCGGCCACGCCACAGAAGGTACCGCCATCGTTGATGGGGTGCTGGAAGAAGAAGCGCACACGCTGGTCGTCGATGGGCTTGCGGGCATTGTCGATAACGCCTTGGAGCATGAGGTTGGCCTTCTCCAACTGGTCGTAGAAGAAGAGATAAGCCTGTGAATACTCTACACAGAGGCTGTCCTGATGCTGCTTGGCAAAGTTGGCGCGCAGCACATTGAAGCCAGAGAACATCCAGCAGCGGCCCGAACTGCGCTGGTTGTGTATCTTCTGCTTGGGAGTCTCGTTGCTGAAGTGGGTGTCTACAGGGCGTTTGGCAGCATAATTCTTCGCCAGGTCGTCGATAGAGTTGGCGGCAATGGCATTGAAGAGCGCCTTGTCTTGAGCCGCTGTAGGCTGAGCCTTGCGGATGGCAGCGAGCATATCATTGCTGAGCCCGCCGTCATGCTTCTGAGCCGAGGCGGTAACCGCTCCCATCAGCGCCAGAGCAATAAGAAGTGTCTTTTGTTTCATCATCGTTTATAATAAATTAGTAATTACTGTCTATGATGCTACAAAGTTAGCACTTTCTGCTGAGCCGAAGGGGATAAAAATGATAAAATCTCTGATGATAATGCGAAAAAACAGCCCCGTGGGGTTAATCTTTGGCCTCGGGATGCTCGACATCGCGGCGCGACTTCGACTTGGTGACGAGCCATACGCCTGAGAAGACGAGGATTACCGCCAGCGCCTGACTCAGCGTGAAGACGGCCAGACCCGTAAGCACCGACACGGTGACCGACACGATGGGTTGCACATAATTGTATACGCTCACCACGGTGGGGCGCAGCACCTGCTGGCCAGCCATCATCAACAGGTAGCTCACAAAGGTGCCGAAAAAGACCACAAAGCCTGCCTCTGCCCAGGTGGTCAGAGCCACTGCCGACCAGTCGTTGGCCATCAGGTGGGGCGAGGCTATGGGCAGGATGTAGAGCGATGCCCAGAGAAACATCCACTTGTTGACGGTGATGACGGAATAGCGGCGCACCAGCTTGCTGAACAGCGCCAGATAGAGGGCAAACGACAACTGGGCCAGCATGCACAGCACGTCGCCTCGCAAATCGCCCACCCGGGCGTTGGCTGCCGACGCGCTGCTCACTATCAGGATGACGGCGCCGCCACAGCCCATCGCTACCCCACCCGCCTTCATCGCCGATAGGGGCTCGCGCAGGATGAAGAACGACAGCACCATGGCGAAGATAGGCATCGACGTGGTGACGATGCTGGCATTGACGGGCGAGGTGATGCCCAGTCCGATGGTGTACATGCACTGGTTGAACACGATGCCAAACAGTGCCGCCACTGCCAGCAGCAGCACATCGCGGCGTGCCATGCGCTCACGGGGCGCAAAGAGCGACGCCGTCCAGAACAGCACTGCGGCGCCTGCCACGCGGAGCGATACCAGACAGATGCCGTCGATGCCGTGGGCCATAGCATCCTTGCCCACCGGAGCCATAAGGCCCCAAAAGATTTCAGCGAAGAGCAGACTCAGATGGGCCTTGAGCGCACGATTGTCATTCATAATCTTATTAATAGTTAAATTTCGGGGGCAAAGGTAAACAAATAAGCCATAAATGGGTGCAAGGCAAGGCTTTTTTTCGTAAATTTGTGCGAAAACTTAACCTGTATCATCATGCAGAAATATGCCGATTACATCAAGGAGATAGAGATAGAGTCGCTGTGGAGCGGGCAGCGTCATGTCGTGTGGCAACTGGACCGCCGCGTCAATGTGCTGAGCGGCGTCAACGGCGTGGGCAAGAGCACCATCCTCAACAAGGTGGTCAAGGGCCTCGCCGCCGGCGGCGAGTTTCCCAGCCACATGCTCAAGGGCGTCCACCTCACCGTGAGCCCGGCCGACGCCAAGTGGATACGCTACGATATCATACGCTCGTTCGACAGGCCGTTGCTCAACGCCGACGTACTCACCAAGGTTGATATCTCTCTGGTCACCGAGCTCGACTGGCAACTCTTCCAACTGCAGCGCCGCTACCTCGACTACCAGGTCAACATTGGCAACCGCATCATCAGCGTGCTACAACAGGGCGGCTGCGACGGTGCCGCCGAAGCCCAGCGTATCAGTGAGCCCAAGAAGAAGTTCCAGGACATGATAGACAGACTCTTCGCAGACACGGGCAAGAAGATTGTGCGCACAGAGAACGAGATTCGGTTCACGCAGATAGGCGAGACGCTGCTGCCCTACCAGCTGTCCAGCGGCGAGAAGCAGATACTCGCCATCCTGCTCACCGTGCTGGTCGAGGACAACAAGCCCTACGTGCTGTTCATGGACGAGCCCGAGGTGAGCCTGCACGTAGACTGGCAGCAGCAGCTCATAGACCTCATCCTCGAGCTCAACCCCAACGTACAGATTATCCTCACCACCCACAGTCCGGCTGTCATCATGAACGGATGGATGGACCGTGTGACCGAGGTATCCGATATTATTGTCAACAATGGGTAGACGACTCAAAGACAGCATCACCTCCGACTACCTGTCGGCTGCCAACAGGCTCAACTCCAGACAGGCGCGTCACCGCATCGTGGCCTATGTCGAAAGCTACGACGACGTGTTCTTCTGGCGCACTGTCCTCTCGAGCTTCGAGACCGACCGCTACTACTTCCAGGTGATGCTCCCCTCGCGCTCCCGCCAGCTCAACCGTGGCAAGAAGGCGGCGCTCATGCGGCTCATGACCGACCGCGTGGGCAGTGATATGATTGCCTGCGTCGATGCCGACTACGACTATCTTATCCAGAAGGCCACGCCCACCTCGCAGCAGATTATCGACAGCCCATACGTCTTCCACACCTACGCCTATGCCATCGAGAACCTGCAGTGCTACGCCCCGTCGCTCCACGATGTCTGCGTGGCTGTCACCCTCAACGACCACCACATTTTCGACTTCAACGGCTACCTGCGCAGTTTCTCCGAGATTATCTTTCCGCTCTTCGTGTGGAACGTATGGTTCTATCGCACGCCCCATTACGGCGAGTTCACGATGAGCGACTTCCTCTCGGTCATCGAGATGGGCAACTTCTCCGCCGTCCATGCCCAGGACATGCTCGCCCGCCTGTCTCACAAGGTGGACAGACGGCTCGACGCCCTGCGCCGCAACTACCCCGAGGGCGTCAAGGCTTACCCCAAGGTCGAAGCGAGTCTGCGCTCGTTGGGCGTGACGCCACAGACCACCTATTTATATATACAAGGGCATCATCTCTTCGACCGCGTGGTGAGCCCAGCCATGACGCGCATCTGCACCCAGCTTATCCACGAGCGCGAGAACGAAATCTCGCGCGACAGCATGCACTCCACCCAGCGCCGCAATGAGCTGAGCTGCTACTCGCACAGTGTGGAAGATGTCGAGGCGATGCTCAAGAAGAACATGGGGTATGTGCTCTCCGATGTCTTTGCTCACATCCGTGCCGATGTGCAGCACTTCCTCGACACCTATCATGCCCCTGCGCCAGCCGAAGCCACTGGGGAAACCGGCGCGACCGCAGAGCCACCCGCCGGACCCGCCGCCCTTGCGCCCGACCCTACCCCGCCAGCCACCGCAGCCGGGGAGTAGCCCACAGCCACCGTCACCGTCATCCCCGTCCATACAAGAAGCGGGAGGAAACACCGTATCTGCTGATACCGTGCTTCCTCCCGCTTTCTGTTATTGCCTTGCGGCAGGGAGTACAGACCCTATCGGCCGTGCGATGAGGGTTTATACGTAAGTCTCGAGCATCTTGATAGTGCCCTCGACCTTGAGTGTCTCAGTGGTGGCAGGCACGAGGATAGACTCGCCGGCGCTGATGGTCACTGTGTTGCCCTCGTTGTCGGTGATGGTGCCTTCGCCCTTCAGACCGATGAGGATTACAAAGCTGTCGAGCTCGCTGTAGTCGAGCGTCATGGGCTCGTCGAGGTCATAGACGGCTGTGGTGAAGTAAGGACATTCCACCAGGGTCACGCCCTCGTTCTTCTTGTGCTCATAGTGGGTGCGGTAGTCGTCCTCCACGGTGTAGTTGATGCACTCGGCAGCCTCCTTGGTGTGGAGCTGGCGGTAGTTGCCGTCCTTGTCCTTGCGCTTGAAGTCGTAGATGCGATAGGTGACATCGCTGGTCTGCTGGATTTCGGCGAGGAAGCAGCCTGTACCGATGGCGTGGATGCGGCCTGCGGGCAGGAAGAAGCAATCGTCTTCCTTGACCTCATACTGGGCGAGGGCGTCGGTGATGGTGTCGTCCTCGACCATAGCCTTGTACTGCTCGGGGGTAATCTGCATCTTCAGACCGCTGTAGAGTTTGGCGTCCTTGTCAGAGTCCATGATGTACCACATCTCGGTCTTGCCGCGCTCCTTGCCCTGGCGCTTGGCTATCTCGTCGGTGGGATGCACCTGGATAGAGAGGTCCTGACGGGCATCGATAAACTTGATGAGCAGGGGGAACTCGTCGCCGAAGCGCTCATAGTTGGCCTTGCCCACGAGCTTGTCCTTCTGCTCGATTACCAGTTCGTTGAGCTTCTTGCCGGCATACTCGCCGTCGGCTACCACTGTCTCGTTGCCGGGCACGCCAGAGATTTCCCAGCTTTCGCCTACGTTCTCGAGATGGTCATCGAGATGCTTGAAGGGGATGATTTTGTCGCCACCCCAGATGGTCTGCTTCAACAGAGCCTTAAACTTTAATGGTTTCATACGCTTTATTGTTTGTTGTTTTATACTGTTTGTCGTTTTCTAATTGTCTTTCCAGAATGTGGGGGTGAAGATGACCAGCACGGTGAATATCTCCAGACGCCCTACGAGCATCATGAACGAGCAGGTCCATTTGGCCAGGTCGGGCAGCTGGCTCCACGACATCGTGGGACCTATCTCCAGACCCAGCGAGGGACCCACGTTGCCCAGACTGCTCAGACAGATGGTGATGGCATTGGTGTGGTCTATGCCACAGGCTATCATGATAAACGCCACCACCAGCAGCATGATGACATAGGTGGCGAGGAATGCCAGCAGCGTCACCCTCTTCTGGATGGGCACATTGACGCCGTCGACCCTCAACGGCAGCACGGCATTGGGGTGGAGTATCTGTCGCAACTCGTTGCGTATCACCTTGAGCACCATCATACTGCGTATGCTCTTGAAGGCACCGCTGGTAGAGCCCGAGCAGGCTCCCACAAACATACATACCGCCAGCACCACCCAGGTGACATGGGGCCACAGCGCGGCGTTGTCGTTGAACAGACCCGTGGTGGTCAGGAAGTTGACCACCTGGAAGGCGCCGCAACGGAAGGCGTGCTCGGCGTCATAGCCGCAGTACGCCATGAGCTGGAACATGATGAATGCCGTACAGGCTGCCGCCATGAAGAGGTAGAACTTGAACTCGTCGCTCTTGAAGAGCATCCCTATGCGGCGGCGTGCCACGGTGAAGTAAAGCAGGGTGAAATTGATGCCCGAGAGGAAGCAGAATGTGGTGCAGGTATATTCCAGTGCGGGCGAGTGGAAGTTCTCCATGCTGTCGTTGTAGATGGAGAAACCGCCGGTGGCTGTCGAGGTCATGGCATAGTTGATACTCTCCCACGGCGACATGCCGAATATCCAGTAGCAGCCTGCACAGGCTGCAGTCAGGCATACATATACCATCCATATATACTTGGCTCCCATCGACAGACGGGGATGCAGCTTGGTCTGGATGGGGCCCGTAATCTCGGCAGAGAACACCTTGACATAGCCGCCGTCGAGCGAGGGTAGCAGGGCGACCGTGAAGAAGACGATACCCAGACCTCCTATCCACTGGGTAAACGAGCGCCAGAAGAGGAGACCATGGGGCAGCGCCTCGACATCGTCTATCACGGTGGCGCCGGTGGTGGTAAAGCCCGACATGTTCTCAAAGAACGCGTCGGTGAAGTTGTTGACATACCCGCTCAGCATGAACGGCAGCGAGCCGAAAAGGCTGAAGACCACCCACGACAGCGTGACGACCATGTAGGCGTCCTTGCGCGAGAGGCGGTTGCCCGCCTTGAGTCCGAAATACCTGAAGACGATGGCAGCAAGGAGTATCAGCCCCACCGAGGTGACAAACGCCGGCGTGTCGCCCTCGCCGCTATAGACAGAGATGCCCAAGCACAGCGACATGAGGGCTGCCTCGATGAAGAGGAGCACTCCCATAATCTTGCTTATCATGTTCCAGTTGATCATAACGGCTGCGCTCTATCAGATGAAGAACTTCTCTATCTTTTTCATATTGATATTGTGGCAGAACACCATCACCGTGTCGCCCGCCATAATCTGGGTGTTACCCGACACCAGCATACCTTCGCCGTTTCTTACCAGTCCGCCGATGGTCATGCCCTGTGGCAGTCCCAGTTCGTATACGGGCTTCTGGGTAATCTTGGAGTTCTCCTTGGGGATAAACTCGGCGATATCGGCATTGGCCGACATGAGGAAGGTCACGTTGAGCACATCGGCATCGAGCAGCATCTGGTAGATGCGGCTGGCGGCGATGGCCTTCTTGTTGATGATGGTACCTATATCCAGGCTCTCTGCCATGCTTACATAGTCGAGGTTCTCGACCATGGCCACGGTCTTTCTCACGCCCATTCGCTTGGCGGTGAGGCAGGCCAGGATGTTGGTCTCTGTGTTGCCCGTGAGCGCCACAAAGGCTTGGGTATTGTTGATGCTCTCTTCGGTGAGCAGCGACAGGTCACGGCCGTCGCCGTTGATGACGAGCGCCTTATGGCTGTCGAGCAGGTCGTTGAGCTGTTCGCAGCGCTCCAGACTGCTCTCGATGATTTTGACATCCATGTATTCAGGCATGCCCTTGACGGCGTTGACGGCTGTATTGCCACCGCCCATAATCATCACGTTCTTGACATCGGCATACTGCTCCTTGCCCACTATCTTGCGGATGTAGGGGATAAACTGGCGCGTGGTCATGAAGTAGGCCAGGTCGTAGAGCTGCAGCACGTCGTTACCGCCAGGGATGATGGTATCGGGGCCACGCTTCACCGCCACCACGTGGTAAGGGTCCTGCGCACCGCAGAGCTCGCGGAGCGGACGGTTGAGTATCTCGCATCCCTCGCGCAGCTTGATGCCCAGCAGGATGAGGGCTCCGTTGTGCACATCCCAACGCTGGCGCACCCACGACATCTTGAGACCGTTGTTGATGTCACGGGCGGCGAGCACCTCGGGGTAGATGAGTTCGTCGACGCCCAGTCTGACGAAGAGCTCGCGCTTGTCGTCTTCGATATATTCGGCGCGGTCTATGCGCGCCACAGTCTTGTGGGCACCGAGTGCCTTGGCCAGGATACAACAGTTGAGGTTGAGACTCTGGTCGGGGGTTACGGCGATGAAGAGGTCGGTGTGGCCCACGCCGGCATCGGTGAGGGCTTGTATGCTGTCGGGGTCGGCCACCATCGTCAGCAGGTCGTAGTCGCTGCCGATGCGTGCCAACCGGTCGGGGTCTGGGTCTATGAGCGTGATGTCCTCGTGGTTGCGCGAGAGCAGCCGTGCCAGATGGGTACCTATGGCGTAGGCACCGGTAATAATGATTTTCATCCTTTTATATGTTGAATAATCGTTGCCTTGTCTATACCCGCGATGCGGCGCAGTTCGCTTACGGTGCCGTGCTCGACAAACTCGTCGGGCAGACCCAGCCTTACAATCTCGGGCGTATAGTGATGGTCGGCCATCCATTCGGTAACAGCCGTTCCCAGACCACCGCATCTCACACCGTCTTCCACGGTGATGACGCGGCTGAACCTCTGACCCACCTCGTCGAGTATGCTGGCGTCGATGGGTTTGAGATAGCGCATATCGTAATGGGCCACAGTGAGCTGGCCCTCAGCCTCAACCTCAGCCACAGCCTCGGCAGCCACATTGCCTATAGGGCCGATGGTGAGCACAGCCACATCGTGACCCTCGTGCATGCGTCGGCCGGTGCCCACCTCGATGGCTTCGAGCTTGCAGCGCCAGTCGTTGTGCTCGGCAGCGCCTCGGGGATAGCGTATCACCACCGTACCCATGCCGGGGAGCTGTGCGGTGTACATCATCCGGCGCAGTTCGTGCTCGTCCATGGGCGAGCAAATCGTGAGATGGGGGATGGGGCGCAGCGCCGCCATATCGAAGGCGCCATGGTGGGTGGGGCCGTCCTCGCCCACAAGTCCGCCGCGGTCCAGACAGAGCACCACGGGCATCGAGAGCAGAGCAAGGTCGTGAATGATATTGTCGTAAGCGCGCTGGGCAAACGAGCTGTAGATATTGCAGAAGGGTTGGAGCCCGTCTTTGGCCATACCTCCCGAGAAGGTCACGGCGTGGCCCTCGGCTATGCCCACGTCGAAGGCGCGGTCGGGCATGGCGTTCATCAGTATGTTCATCGAGCAGCCGGTGGGCATGGCGGGGGTCACGCCCACGATGCGATCGTTCATCTGTGCCAGCTCGAGCAGAGTCTCGCCAAACACGTCCTGATACTTGGGAGGCTTGTTGGACGAGTCGCTCACGATGCGCTCGCCGGTCTCGGCATCAAATCGGCCCGGAGCGTGCCAGATGGTGGCTTCGTCTTCGGCGGGCTTGTAGCCTTTGCCCTTGGTGGTATGCAGGTGCAGCAGCTTGGGGCCCTTCATGTCTTTGAGCTGGCGCAGCAGGCGCACCACCTCCTTGATGTCGTGACCGTCGAAGGGGCCGAAGTAGCGTATGTTCATACCCTCAAAGATATTCTGCTGATGGCTCAGCACCGACTTGATGGCATTGTTGAGTCGTATGATGCCCTTGCGGCGGCGGTCGCTCAGATGGCCATTGTCCTCGAGCCATCGGGCCACCTTGAACCTTATCTTGTTATAGGTGGCATTGGTGTCGAGATTGAGCAGATACTTCTCCATACCACCCACGGCGCGGTCTATGCTCATGTCGTTGTCGTTGAGGATGATGAGCAGGTCGTTGGGGGTCGACGAGACATTGTTGAGACCCTCAAAGGCCAGACCGCCACTCATGGCACCATCGCCGATGACGGCCACCACATGACGGTCGTTGTGCCCGGTCTTGCGGGCAGCCACCGCCATACCGAGGGCGGCAGAGATGGAGTTGGAGGCATGACCGCAGGCGAAGGTGTCGTACTCGCTCTCCAATGGGGAGGGAAACGGGCGGACGCCGTGCAGATGACGGTTGGTGCAGAACGTGTCGCGGCGTCCTGTAAGTATCTTGTGACCATAAGCCTGATGACCCACATCCCACACAATGCGGTCGTCGGGGGTATTGAAGACATAGTGCAGGGCAACGGTAATCTCGACGACGCCCAGACTCGAGGCAAAGTGGCCGGGATTGACCGACACCTCGTCGATAATGTCTTGGCGCAGCTCGCTGCAAACCTCTGCCAACTGGTCTATATCCAACTTGCGCAGGTCAGAAGGGTATTTTATTTGGCTTAGTAGTCCGAATTTATTCTTGTCCACAACTATAACATGTTATATTCATGCAAAAGTATTAATTTTTTTTGATATTAACCTATTTATTCATGAAAAAATGGCGCCCGCCATTACAGTCGCGCGCATTATAATATAATAAGGTGTAAAGGGAGTAAAGCACAGCCCCACGGTTGGCGCCAGCAGGGGCAGCGGAGTCCACCCTGTCCAGGTATTGACAAGAGGTGTGCGCAAGGAGCAGCACGCAGAAACGAAGTTGACCGACGCGGCGTTGTGTGTCGTGATTAGGGGGAATGTGGTGAGGGCATTGCACAGGGGGCAAGCAAAGACCGTCACCTATGTGGAGACAATGGCAAAGTGCATAGCGCAAAGCCCACAAGCGGCAGTTATGTTGGGGATGACTACAAACGAGGAACCCACAAGTGGCAGCTACGTGGGGAATGATACAAACGAGGAGTCCGCAAGCGGCAGCAACTCTGAAGGAGTTGCGATTCCCCAGCCCAGGGTTGCGGGCGAAGACCGCTACCCTGGGTAGCTACCCCACTAACCTGGCAACTCTGTAGGAGTTGCGATTAGCCGTAGGCGTTACCCGCAGCAGGACAATGGGTAGGAATGGGTAGGCGGTTATTAGCAGATTGAGTATAACGCCTTCGGCTAACCGCAACTCCTACAGAGTTGCTATCCCTTTGTGTATCAGTACCCAGGGTAGAGGCGCTGCACGCCTCAACCCTGGGCTATGAAATCGCAACTCCTACAGAGTTGCCAGGGGTGCGTACCATCCACAATGGGCTACTTGTATCGCTGCCATGGGCGTATCCGCTGCACGCCTCAACCCTGGGCTATGAAATCGCAACTCCTACAGAGTTGTCAGGGGTGCGCACCATCCACAATGGGCTACTTGTATCGCTGCCGATGGAACTGCGCCATCGGCGAATTGTGTTCCGCCCTGCCCTAATCGTCCTTGGCGGCTCGTAACGGTTGTCACGGGCTCACGTGCCGCTTGTTACGTGAGCCCGTATCATAAGGCACGTGACCACGTATCATCCGTCACGAACCAACGATGTGACCGTCCACGACAGCGGGCGTTATGGCTGCGGGCGCGGCGGGGCTATCAATGGTGATGGACGCCACATATAAACTGGAGGCGAGGCATGAAATGGTGAAATCGGGGCTTGCAATGATTACGGCAAGCCCCGAAATAGTGGTATCAAACCACGAAATGAAAAATAAAGACGTCATCAGACAATTGTCAGCTATGGGCGGCAGATATACTTAGACCGCCATCAAGATGCACACCATCCTATCGCTGACGGGAATGGATGGGGCAGCGTCAACGCACGTATTTACGGCCGTTCTGGATATAGATGCCACGAGAGGGAAGGTCGGTGCGACGGCCGCTGAGGTCGTATATGGCGGCAGAAGAAACTGCGTCGACACAGGGATGGTCTATGCCTGTGGAGGCACCACGCACATGGGCGAAAAGCCAGGCGAGGCGCTCGTCGGTATAGCTCTGCTCACAGGTATTCTGATGGCTCCACCCTGCCTCGGTATCGAGTACCACCGTACCTCCGGCTTCCTCGACGCTGGCCTGAAACGCCTGGACGGCGGGGATGCTCATCAGCACATCGGCAGTACCCATGACGGTGCGCACAGGGGTGGTGGCCACATTGACGGCATTGAGCCCGGTGGGATTGCCAGCCACAGGCATCGCCGCAGCATAGAAACCAGGGAAGTAGCTGAGCTGGGTCCACGTGCCGGTGCCTCCCATCGACCCGCCAAGGACATAGACACGGTTGGCGTCGTGAGCGCCGTCGGCAGCATACTGCCGCATCAGGTCGTTGACCACCTTGCGCAACTGGCTGGTCCATCCGCCGCCCGCCGGACACTGGGGTACGATGAGCGTAGAGGGTATGCCGCGCGACGAGAGATAGTCATAGATGACGGAAACGGCTGCTTCGCTGAGCTGAGACTCATTGTCATTGCCGCGTGCCGAACCGCCGTGGAGATAGAGCACCAGGATAGACGGCGAGGTCTCACTGCGGCAGATGTCGGCCTGGCGATAGGGCAAGACCGTCTGGGCAAGGGTGAAGGTATGGCTGGAGAAACGGCTGTCGTCGGCCAACGCCATGCCACATACCATCATCATTACCACAGAGAGCATCATCTTCATAATAATAGGTTTTATTTTCATTGTCTTCTTTGTTGTTAATGGTCAATTATCATAATGATCCATCCTGCCGACAGACTCTGCCGACAGGAGCGCCTACATATATATAACCCACAAAGATGGAAAAAGTAAAATCGGAGATGCGTTTTTTTTGCATTATGCCACTTAGGGCAACGGAGGAAGTACAAAAATCCCGGACAACTGCCTGTTGCCCGGGACTGATGCTTGTAACCGTTATGGCACGGAGAGACGCCTACTTCTTCTCTGCCATCTTCCACTCGATGACGAAGGCGATGAGCAAGCCCGCGCCGCCGCCTATGGCTGCCGTAAGCCAGAGGGTGAGTATGGTGAAGTCAGCCACACGGGCCAGCACGGCTGCGATACCTGTAAAGAACAGCAGCAGACCCAGGCGCAGGGTGGCGAAAGAGAGAGAGTGACGGTGCCCGGTCTCCTCGAGCAACAGGCGTGCCGTGTCGCTGTCTACGCCGCCGCTGATGATTTCGCTACGCAGTCTGAAGGCTGTGCGCGTCTTTTCGACATAGAAGTAGACCAGACCGATAATCAACGAGAGGGGGACGGAGAACACCATAATGATGCCGACGACTTGTTTTAAATCAATAATGCAATCCATAATGCTTAATGTGTTAATGTTGTTAATGTTGTTAATACTGTTGTTGTCATTGCTTTACCTAAAGACCAGCATGCAGACAAATTATTACACTCTGGTGACAGAAAAATCGCAGATGACGCGGACGACAGCCACGAGGGTGGTCACTGCCGCCACTGCCATAGACACGGCGACGACGGGAGTGGACGCCGAAGCCACGCTGTCTGACAAGACGCCGACGACAAAGACCAGCAGCGGCATGCCAAAGGCAAAAGCCACCACGCGCGCCCAACGGCGCAGCAGGGTGCGGCGTGCCGAGCGTCTTACCTCGGTCATCACCCTGGTGTTGATATCCGAGAGCAGCATCTGGCGCTCTACCGCCTCGCTGATGAGGCGGTCCAATTCTTGTTCATTGATCTTCTCCATGTTCCAGTTGTTTCTTTAATCGTTGACGTATACGGTTGAGCCGCACCAGCACATTGGCCTGGGTGAGACTGAGCCTGGCGGCTATCTCGGCGGTGGTCTGGTGGCGGTAGTAATGCAGCTGCACGATGCTCCTGTCGGGCTCGCCCAACTGCGAGACAGCCTGCTCCATGCGCTGCAGGCGGCGTTCGTGCTCGGGGGAATAGTCTTCGTAGGGCACATCGTGGTCCAACTGACCGGCACGACGGCGGCGGGCGGTGTCGAGATGGGTCAGCGACAGGCGCACGGCAATCATGGCGAGCCACGGCGCGATGGAGTTGTCGCCATGCCAGTCGGCAAGCCGGGTATAGGCGCGCACAAAGGTCTGCTGGGCTATCTCGGCAGCCAGGTCACGACATCGCACCACGCCCATGGCCTTGGCAAAGACCAGGGCCGAATGTCGGCTCACGATATCGCTGTAAGCCTGGGTCTTGCCGCCCAGCACGAGCGTCACCAGTTGTCTGTCGGTCATCTCTGTTTTCATTGTCTTTTTCTTACAAGACGACGGCGGGGCGCTATTATTACACCCCATACCCATTTTTTTTCTCTGACGGGGCGCTGCCCTAACCTCCCCCGTGGCTGAGGCAAAGAAAAAGCCACCGCCTGCCCTACTGCTCTCTACAGGATGGCTGGCGGTGGCCCGATGGTATATCAGCGTGGGGCTTTACTTCACATTGCCCACCTTGACGAGATACTCGGCTATCTGCACGGCATTGAGCGCAGCGCCCTTGCGTATCTGGTCGCCGGTAAGCCAGAGGGTGATGCCATGGTCGTCGGCCAGGTCGCGGCGCACGCGGCCTACGAAGACATCGTCCTTGCCCGCACTCTCAAGCGGCATGGGATAAACATAGTGCTGGGGGTCGTCTTCGAGGGTGCAACCGGGAGCTGCAGCGATGGCAGAGCGCACCTCGTCGACAGTGAGCGGACGCTCGGTCTCTATCCACACAGACTCGGAGTGAGAGCGGAGCGAAGAGACGCGCACACAGGTGGCGCTGGTGCGCACGTCGCTGTGCATAATCTTGCGGGTCTCATGATACATCTTCATCTCCTCCTTGGTATAGTCGGTATCGGTCATCACGTCAATCTGTGGAATGACGTTGTAGGCCAGCTGATGGGGAAACTTGTTGATGGTCTTTACCTTGCCCTCGGTGAGAACCTCACGGTACTGCTGCTCGAGTTCGGCCATGGCTGCGGCACCTGCACCGCTGGCGCTCTGGTAAGAAGAGACATGGACACGGCGGATGTGGCTGAGCTTCTCGATGGGCTGCAGCACTACGACCATCATGATGGTGGTGCAGTTGGGGTTGGCGATGATGCCACGGGGACGGTTGAGGGCGTCCTCGGGATTGACCTCGGGCACTACCAGTGGCACGTCCTCGTCCATGCGGAAGGCGCTGGAATTGTCAATCATCACCGCGCCGTGCTTGGTGATGGTCTCGGCAAACTCCTTGGAAGTGCCGCCACCGGCAGAAACGAAGGCTATATCTATATCGCGGAAGTCGTCGTTGTGCTGGAGCAGCTGGACTTCGTACTCTTTACCTTTGAAAGCGTATTTGGTACCTGCGCTGCGCTTGGAGCCAAACAGTACCAGCTCATCGATGGGAAACTCTCTCTCTGCGAGAATACGAAGAAACTCTTGTCCAACGGCGCCACTCGCGCCCACAATTGCTACTTTCATGTTGTTTATTTCTTATTGATTATCTGTTATCGTGTGCAAAATTACAACATTTGGGGCACTTATCAGTTAATTTTTAGGGATTTTATCATCAAATGTGACATTTTTTTCGGACCTTTGCAGTGAATTTATACGTCACAGAGAGCTATGCCCGATTTATCCCAATATTTCCCCATAACCGACCCGACAATCATATTCTTTGTCGTGCTGCTCATCATCCTCTTTGCGCCAATCATCATGGGCAAGTTGCGTATTCCCCACATCATCGGCATGGTGCTGGCGGGTATGGCGATAGGCAGCTACGGTCTGAATATCCTCTCGCGCGACGCCTCTTTCGAGCTCTTCGGCAAGGTGGGCATGTACTACATCATGTTCCTCGCCGCCCTGGAGATGGATATGGAGGGTGTGAAGCGTACGAAGGGTCAGATGGGTATCTACGGCATACTCACCTTTATCCTGCCGGCACTGCTCACGGGTGGCGCTGCGCGCTGGATACTGGGTTATCCGGTGCAGACCTGTCTGCTGCTGGGCTGTCTGATGGCTTCAAACACGCTGGTGGCATACCCCATCGTGGGACGTTATGGTCTGCAGCGCAAACCGAGTGTGGCGCTGAGCGTGGGGTCGTCGATGCTGTCGCTCTTCATGGCGCTCATGGCGCTGGCAGCCATCGTGGGCATACACCAGGGCGACAGCGGCATAGGGTTCTGGGCTCTGTTTGCCGCCAAGACCGTGGCGCTCTGCCTGTTTATGAGTATGGTGATACCGAGGCTGACGCGCTGCTTTCTGCGACGGTACAGCGACTCGGTGATGCAGTTTATCTTTGTGCTCGCCATACTCTTCATGAGTGCCGTGCTGTCGGGGTTGGCTGGGCTTGAAGGCATCCTCGGCGCATTCCTCGCCGGACTGATACTCAACAGATACATACCCCGCCTGTCGCCGCTGATGAACCGCATCGAGTTTATCGGCAACGCCCTGTTTATTCCCTACTTTCTGATAGGTGTGGGCATGCTCATCAACGTGAGACTACTCTTCACCGGAGGACAAATCATCTGGGTGGCAGCGGTGATTACCATCTTCGGCACGCTGGGCAAGGCGCTGGCAGCCTACATCTCATCGGTGGCACTGCGGCTGCCGTGGACATCGGGCAACATGATGTTTGGTCTCACCTCGGCACATGCCGCCGGAGCCATAGCCATACTGATGACGGGCATGAATCTGACCACGCCTGGAGGCGTATCGATGATAGACGACACGCTGCTCAACGGCGTGGTGCTGATGATACTCTTCACCTGCGTCATCTCGACCATCGTCACCGACAGGGCGGCGCAGCAGATAGTGTTCCGCGACAAGGAGTATGCACCCAAGAACCCCAGCAAGGACAACGAGAAGATACTGGTGCCGGTGAAATATCCCGAGTATGCCGACCTGCTGATGTCGACGGCGTTCATGATGCGCAACCCCAAGCTGAAGACGCCCATCGTGGGCCTCAACGTGGTCTACGACGACGCCGACCTGATGCAGAACCAGGAAGAGGGGCAGAAGCTGTTGGAACATCTGGTGCGCCATGCCGCATCGGCAGACGTGCAGATGGAGACTCAGGTGCGCATAGCCGCCAATATAGCCAACGGCATCAAGCATGCCTTCAAGGAGTTTCAGGCTTCGGAGATACTCATAGGCATGCACATGCACGCCGACAAGTCCAACAAGTTCTGGGGAAACTTCCACCAGAGTCTCTTCAACGGACTCAACTGCCAGATTATCATGGCGCGCCTCAACCAGCCACTCTCCACGCTGCGCCGCATACAGGTGGCTGTGCCGTCGAGGGCCCAGTATGAACCTGGCTTCTATCGATGGATGGAACGACTGGCCCGTATGGCTGAGAACCTGGAATGTCGCATCACCTACCACGCCCGCGAAGACACCATGGCACTGATTACCGAATGGGTGCGCAACCAGCACCCCGCGCTCAGGGCCGAATACATAAGCATGAACCACTGGAACCAGTTGCCGCATCTGGCTACGACGATTGCCGACGACCACCTGTTTGTGGTGGTGACAGCCCGCAAGGGCACGGTGTCGTACAAGTCGGCGCAGGAGAAGCTGCCCTACGAGATAGAGCACTACTTCAACGGCACCAACCTGATGATAATCTTCCCCGACCAGTATGGAGGCACCATGGACGAGATGACCTTCGCCCAACCACAGCACACGGAGGAAGACAGCGCTTATGACATGATACACAACTGGATAGCCAAGCACTGGCGTCACAAGAACTAAGACAGACACTATGATAGATATCAAAGGCATAACCAAGAGTTTCGGCTCACTGCAGGTGCTCAAGGGCATAGACCTGCACATCGACAAGGGCGAGATACTGAGTATCGTCGGCCCCAGCGGCGCCGGCAAGACCACACTGCTGCAGATAATAGGCACACTGGACAAGCCCGATGGCGGACAGGTGTGCATCGACGGCGTAGAGGTAAGCCGGCTGAAGTCGAACAAGCTGAGCGATTTCCGTAACCGTCATATCGGTTTCGTGTTCCAGTTCCATCAGCTTCTGCCCGAATTTACCGCCATCGAAAACATCATGATTCCCGCCCTCATCGCCGGAACCGGCAAGAGCGAGGCTCGCGAGAAAGCCATGCAGCTGCTGCAGTTTATGGGACTCGAAGAGCGGGCACAGCACAAGCCCGCCCAACTCTCAGGAGGTGAAAAGCAGCGCATCGCCGTGGCAAGAGCGCTCGTCAACGACCCCGACGTGATACTGGCCGACGAACCCAGCGGCTCGCTCGACAGCAAGAACAAGCAGGAGCTGCACCAGCTCTTCTTCGACCTGCGCGAGAAGATGGGCCAGACCTTCGTCATCGTGACCCATGACGAACAGCTGGCTGCCATCACCGACCGCACCATCCACCTGAAGGACGGCATGATCATCCACACCGAAACACCAAATCAAGAAGACAATGGAGAAGATACAACTGGGAGCATATAACCTGCTGAAAATAGTGAAAGAGGTAGACTTCGGACTCTATCTCGACGGAGGCGATGAGGGCGAGATACTGCTGCCCAAGCGCTATGTACCCAAAGATTATAAGATAGGTGACGAACTCGACGTGTTTCTGTACCTCGACCAGGACGAACGCCTCGTGGCTACCACCGAGCACCCGCTGGCCAAACCGGGCGACTTTGCCTACCTCGAGTGCTCGTGGGTGAACGAATACGGCGCCTTCCTCAACTGGGGCCTGATGAAAGACCTCTTCTGCCCCTTCCGCGAACAGAAACGCCGCATGGAGATAGGTTCGTCGTACATCGTCTATGTGACCATCGACGAAGAGAGCTACCGCATTATGGCTACGGCGAAGGTGGAGAAATACCTCAACAAGGAAAAGCCCACATACAACGCCGGCGACGAGGTAGACATCATGATATGGCAGAAGACCGACCTGGGCTTCAAGGTCATCATCGACAACCAGTATGCCGGCCTCATCTACCGCGACCAGATATTCAAGCACGTGCAGACGGGCGACCGCATGAAGGCCTACATCGCCTGCGTGCGCCCCGACGGCAAGATAGACCTCACGCTGCAACCCACAGGCCGCCAGCAGACACTCGACTTTTCGGAGACGCTGCTCAACTGGCTGCAACAGCACGACGGATACTGCGAACTGGGCGACAAGAGCGATGCCGAGGAGATAAAGGCGCGCTTCGAGGTGAGCAAGAAGGTCTATAAGAAGGCCATCGGCGACCTCTACCGACGCAGACTCATCGTCATGGAGGGCGGAGGCATACGCCTGATAGACAAAGTATGAAAACAAGATGAGGAAGCTATTGTCCTTTATCCTTTTATCTACCTTCACCTGTTACATCTATGCCCAAAGGGATTTCAGAGAGAAACAGAGGGTTAGCAACTCTGTCCTTTTCACTATCGAGACACATGACGGCAAGAGATACCTAACAAGTGATGCGTTATTTCATTCATCAGAGATAACCTATATGGGCTGGCTGAAAGTAGAAGAGAAATACAAGAGAATGGGAGTAAAGACAATGATACTTTTCAAACTTCCTGCCGATGTAAAAGCAATGGCATGGAAGGACTTTATAAGGCGTAAAGGTATCACTATACATAAGAATGACACTGTTTACTACCAGTCTCTTCCCATCGGGACATTGTACGAGCCACTTCTCAGCCCCGACTATATAACAGGCATCAAGAGAAACGGCCATCGAGTAGATATTGTCTATAAGCAAAAAATGAATCGCAAGCCGTCTTGGGCAACTGAGAAGGCAAGAGATAGCGTCTATAAAGTACGGGCACAACGCCAACCAGCAACAGGAATAACAGATAGAAAGGCAAGGCGCGCTTCGAGGTGAGCAAGAAGGTCTATAAGAAGGCCATCGGCGACCTATACCGACGCAGACTCATCGTCATGGAGGACGGAGGCATAAGACTCGTAGCGCAAAAAGACTGAGATTGTGGCTGCTGTAAACAAAATAATCGGCAAAATGCTTGGCAGTTAGCGCAAAAAGCAGTACCTTTGCACCGCAATTTCGGAAAATCCGATGCATTCGAAGGCGTGGCCGGTTGTGATTAAGGCCAGCAGGCGCCCGATGGATGTAATAGCACAACAATTAATCAACTTAAAATCATGTATTTAGACAAAGCTAAGAAAGAAGAGATCTTCGCACAGTATGGTAATGACGCCAAGAACACTGGTTCTGCCGAGAGCCAGATTGCTCTGTTCACCTATCGTATCGCTCACCTCACTGAGCACGTAAAGCAGAACCGCAAGGACTTCGTTACCACCCGCTCACTGACTCAGCTCGTAGGTAAGCGTCGCGCGCTGCTCGACTATCTCTATCGCATCGACATCAACCGCTACCGCGCCATCATCAAGGCTCTCGGTCTGCGTAAGTAATCGCAACACAACGGTTGGTCGAAAGACCCATACAAGGATGCCCGTCCGCAAGGATGGGCATCCTTTTTTGTTGTACATCTGTCTGGCACAAAAAGAAACTGTGCCAAGCTATCGACAGGATAGCTTGACACAGCTTGGGATTACAGCCGGCGGGATGGTATCGCCGCCGGCAGTCTGACGGGCAAGAGCCGCGACAGACGCAGTCTATAGGATGCCTATGGTGAGGCTGTTACTCCTTGTTGGCACGCTTACGCTCGAGATGGTCGAGCAGCACCTTGCGCATACGCATGCTCTTGGGTGTCACCTCGACATACTCATCGCCCTTGATATACTCCAGACACTCCTCGAGACTCATCACCACCTTGGGGATGACACGGGCCTTCTCGTCGCTACCGCTGGCGCGGACGTTGGTGAGCTGCTTGGCCTTGGTGACATTGATGACCAGGTCGTTGTCATGAACGTGCTCGCCCACAACCTCGCCGGCATATACCTCCTCGCCCGGATCGATGAAGAACTTGCCACGGTCCTGCAGCTTGTCAATCGAATAGGCGTAGGCGGTGCCCGTCTCGAGGGCTATCATCGAACCATTGGTACGACGAATAATCTCGCCCTTGAACGGCTGATACTCCTTATAACGGTGGGCCATGATGGCCTCGCCCTGAGAGGCGGTGAGCACATTGGTACGCAGACCAATGATGCCGCGGGAGGGTATCTCAAACTGTATATTGACGCGGTCGCCCTCGGTATCCATACCCACGAGCTCGCCCTTGCGACGAGTAACCATGTCAATCATCTTGCTGGAGAAGTCCTGAGGCACATTGATGGTGAGCTCCTCAATGGGCTCGCACTTCTGGCCGTCTATCTCCTTGTAGATAACCTGTGGCTGACCCACCTGGAGCTCGTAGCCCTCGCGGCGCATGGTCTCGATGAGCACAGAGAGGTGGAGCACACCACGGCCGCTGACAATCCAACGGTCGGTATAGCCCTCGACGGGAACGACGCGGAGCGCGAGGTTCTTCTCCAGCTCCTTCTGCAGTCGGTCGTTGATGTGGCGCGAGGTGCAGAACTTGCCCTCACGGCCGAAGAAAGGACTATCGTTGATGGTGAAGAGCATACTCATCGTAGGCTCGTCGATGGCGATGGGTGGCAGAGGCTCGGGGTTCTCGAAGTCGGCGATGGTGTCGCCAATCTCGAAACGCTCGAGACCGATAACGGCACAGATGTCGCCAGAGCAAACCTCGTCGGTCTTCTTGTGACCCATACCCTCAAAGGTATGCAGCTCCTTAATCTTGGTCTTCTCCTTGCTGCCGTCGCGGTGACAGATGGTGATGTTCATACCATCGCGCAGCACGCCACGATGCACGCGGCCCACGGCGATACGACCCGTGTAGCTGCTATAGTCGAGCGAAGTGATAAGCATCTGGGGCGTTCCGTCCAACTGGCGTGGAGCAGGAATCTTCTCGAGTATCTCGTCGAGCAGATATTCGATATTGTCTGTGGGCTTGGTCCAGTCAGCCGACATCCAGCCGTTCTTGGCAGAGCCATAAACAACGGGGAAATCGAGCTGGTCTTCGGTGGCGTTGAGGTCGCACATAAGGTCGAACACCATCTCATAGACCTGCTCGGGACGGCAGTTGGGTTTGTCTACCTTGTTGACCACCACGATGGGCTTCAAGCCCAACTGCAGCGCCTTCTGCAGCACAAATCGGGTCTGGGGCATAGGGCCCTCAAAGGCGTCGACGAGCAGCAGACAGCCGTCGGCCATATTGAGCACACGCTCTACCTCGCCACCGAAGTCGGAGTGACCCGGCGTGTCGAGGATATTTATCTTAACACCTTTCCAGTTGATAGAAACGTTTTTGGAGAGGATGGTGATACCGCGCTCACGTTCCAAATCGTTAGCATCCAATACCTCACCACTATTATCCTGGCCCTCACGGAAGAGTTTTCCGGCGAGCATCATCTTGTCGACCAGCGTGGTTTTTCCGTGGTCGACGTGTGCAATCACTGCAATATTCCTAATGTCTTGCATCAAATGTTACCTTAAATTCGGATGCAAAGTTACTGAAACTATCGGACAAAAAGACATACTTGTTGAGTTTTTTGACATGACTCGCGGTAATTTATGATAATTTACTAATGTACTGAGTATTATGAGGTATCTTTCCCTGACCTTACGACACGCCGTCTATGGTACGGGATGCTGGAACAAATGCCGAGAACAGATACACCTTATTATAATATACGCATACATGCGCGCAAGAAGGTGAAAGCAAGAACAAGCAAAGAGAAATTATCTTAAAACCACGGCTCTTTGCAAACTTTTTGCATCAATTCGGACACCAATTCATGCAAAAACGCTATATTTGCAAATGACATAACGACAATAACTCATAACCTATAATAGATTTACAACTAAAACGTTACAATTATGACCAACTTCATCCGAACCATCATTGCATCGCTGCTACTCATAGCCGGTAGCCAAAGCGTGCTGGGCCAGACCTTCTCGTCTATGGACGAAACGCAGCGCCAAACAGAGCTCACCAAGATAGCCCTGACCATCTACAAGAACCCTAAGTTCAGCAAATACTACTCCAAGTATGGATACTGCGGCAGGTCGGAGATCTCTACCTATAACATCAAGGGAGAAGGAGAAGACAAAGACCGCAAGGAATACTTGGGAACGCAACAATATGTGGTCAAACTATACTGCAAGAAGGGGGCTGACTGGGGAGAATTTCCCATTGCCAAAGTCTATGTGTCTGACAAGGCAGGAAAGGCATGGATGATAAGGTTCGGCAACGACAATATGATGTTCCCGTACTGGAATTTTCCAGAGATATTCAAATAGCGGGCATGTACACGGCGACATAGTACATCCCTACGCCCGCCCAAGACGCCAAAGAGCCGGTGGAGAATAGTTCTCTACCGGCTCTTTGTATCTATAGTCCGAGAGGCAGTGGTGCGCTCTTAGAATTCGGCTGTCTTGGGAGTACGTGGGAAAGGTATCACGTCGCGGATGTTCTGCATACCGGTCACGAAGAGGATAAGGCGCTCGAAGCCGAGGCCGAAACCACCGTGGGGGCAGCTTCCATACTTGCGGGTGTCGAGATACCACCACATATCCTTCATTGGGATGTTGCGACGGTTGATTTCACCGATGAGCTTGTCATAGTTCTCCTCGCGCACGCTACCGCCGATAATCTCGCCAATCTGCGGGAAGAGCACGTCGGTACCCTGCACGGTGCGGTCGTCGTCATTGATCTTCATATAGAAGGCCTTGATATCCTTAGGATAGTCGGTCATGATGACGGGCTTCTTGAAGTGCTCCTCGACGAGGAAGCGCTCGTGCTCGCTGGCGAGGTCCATACCCCAGCTTACGGGGAACTCAAACTTGTGACCGTTGGCGACAGCCTCTTCGAGGATCTTGATACCCTCGGTGTAAGGCAGACGCACAAACTCTTCGGCCACAACCGAATGGAGACGCTCCAGGAGAGTCTTGTCTATCATCTTGTTGAGGAACTCGAGGTCGTCCTTGCAGTGCTCGAGCGCCCAGTTGACGCAGTACTTGATGAAGTCTTCCTCGAGGTCCATCAGGTCGGCGAGGTCGATGAACGCCACCTCGGGCTCTACCATCCAGAACTCAGCCAGGTGGCGTGGAGTGTTGGAGTTTTCGGCACGGAAAGTGGGGCCGAAGGTGTAGATGGAACCCAAGGCAGTGGCACCGAGCTCACCCTCGAGCTGTCCGCTCACGGTGAGTGATGTCTGCTTGCCGAAGAAGTCGTTGTCGTAATTGATTTTGCCATCCTCGTCCTTCTTGAGGTCGTAGAGGTTCATCGTGGTGACCTGGAACATCTGGCCGGCACCCTCGCAGTCGCTCGCGGTGATGAGCGGAGTGTGGAAGTAGAAGAACCCGTGCTCGTGGAAGTAGGTGTGGATGGCCATAGCCATGTTGTGGCGGATGCGCATCACGGCTCCGAAGGTATTGGTGCGCAGGCGCAGATGGCCGTACTGGCGCATATACTCAAAGGTCTGGCCCTTCTTCTGCATGGGATAGTCGCTGCCGCAGAGGCCGTAGACCTCGAGCTGCTCGCACTGGATTTCTACAGTCTGGCCGGCACCCTGGCTCTCTACCAGTGTACCCACGGCGCTGATGCAGGCTCCGGTGGTAATATTCTTGAGCATCTGGGCGTCAAACTTGGCAGGGTCGACTACCACCTGGATGTTCTTGATGGTAGAACCGTCGTTGAGCGCAATAAAATCGACAGCCTTGCTGCTGCGGTGGGTACGCACCCATCCCTTTACATTTATCTCTTTTCCGAAATCGGTGCTCTTGAGGGCATCGACTACTTTAGTTCTTTTCATCTTTATCTATAGTCGTTTAGTTTCTGATTATTCGAAAGCACCCATGCGCAGCATGTCTACCTCTTTCTCGGTGAGATAGCGCCAGTCGCCGCGACGCAGGTTCTTCTTGGTGAGACCGGCAAACATCACGCGGTCGAGCTTGGTGACATGATAGCCCAAGCTCTCGAAGATACGGCGCACGATGCGGTTCTTGCCGCTGTGAATCTCGATGCCCACCTGGCTCTTGTCGTTGTCATCGGCATACTCGATGGCGTCGGCGTGCACTTCACCGTCTTCGAGGGTGATGCCGTCGGCTATCTGCTGCATGTCGTGAGCGGTGAGGTTCTTGTCGAGATATACGTGATATACCTTCTTCTTGAGGAACTTGGGATGGGTCAACTTGCAAGCCAGCTCGCCGTCGTTGGTGAGCAGGAGCACACCCATAGTGTTGCGGTCAAGACGACCCACAGGGTAGATGCGCTCGGGGCAAGCGTCCTTGACGAGGTCCATCACGGTCTTGCGCTGCTGGGGGTCATCCACTGTGGTGACATAGTCCTTGGGCTTGTTGAGCAACACGTACACCTTCTTCTCGATGTTGACGGGCTGGTCGTGGAACTTCACCTCGTCGGTACGCAGCACCTTGGTACCCAGCTCGGTCACTACCTGGCCGTTGACTGTGACCACGCCAGCCTGGATAAACTCGTCGGCCTCGCGGCGTGAGCATACGCCGGCATTGGCGAGGAACTTGTTGAGGCGCAGGGGCTCATTGGGGTCGATGTGGTCTTCCTTGTACTCGATGCGCTTCTTCATGCTATACTTTGCATGTGGGTCGTAGTCGGCTGTACGCTGACGGTAGCCACCGCGCTGCTGACCGTAACCACCCTGCTGGCGGCCCTGATAACCACCCTGCTGACGGGGCTGGCCGTAACCACCCTGCTGACGAGGCTGGTAGCCACCCTGCTGACGGGGCTGGTAACCTCCCTGCTGGCGGGACTGATAACCACCCTGCTGACGGGGCTGATAGCCACCCTGCTGCTGGCGTGGACGATAGCCACCCTGCTGCTGACGGGGCTGATAGCCACCCTCTTCGCCGTTGGCATTGTAGCGGGGACGGTAGCCGCCCTGCTGCTGACGGGGCTGATAGCCACCCTCTTCACCATTGCTGTTGTAGCGTGGACGATAGCCACCCTGCTGCTGGCGAGGCTGATAGCCACCCTGCTGGCGGGACTGGTAACCGCCCTGCTGACGGGGTTGGTAGCCGCCACCATTATTATAACGAGGGCGATAGCCGCCTGGCTGGCTGCCACCCGCAGCACCCTGGAGATTGGCTCCAAAGCCCTCGGGGCGGAAACCACCCTCCTGATTGTTGTCACGATTATCACTGTAGGCGCGTGTGGTGCGAATACGGGGACGCTGTGGTCTGGCGCCTACACTCTTCTTCTCCTGTGAACCGAAACCGTCGGTTGCATCGCTGTTACCATTGTTCAGGTTCTGCGAATTGTTCTCTAAATCCATAATTTAATTAATAATACTTTGTAGCCTCACGGCTGTTGTTAATAATAGGGTTATTGCGGTTATAATGTTGAGTTTACAAACCGGTGTAGTTGAGCGGGGTGATAGCCATCAGTTCGGCCTTCACACTGTCGCTCACGTTGAGCTGTCCGATGAATTCATGGATGGTCTGCTCGGTCATCTTCTGATTGGTGCGGGTGAGCGCCTTGAGCGCCTCATAGGGATGGGGATAGCCCTCACGGCGCAGGATGGTCTGGATGGCTTCGGCCACCACAGCCCAGGTATTGGCCAGGTCGGCCTCGATGCGCTCTTCGTTGAGGATGAGCTTGCGCAGACCCTTGAGGGTGCTCTGGAAGGCAATGACGCTGTGACCCATAGGCACACCGATATTGCGCAGCACGGTAGAGTCGGTAAGGTCGCGCTGGAGACGGCTTATGGGGAGTTTCTGGGCGAGGAACTGCAGCACGGCATTGGCGATACCCAGATTGCCCTCGCTGTTCTCGAAGTCGATGGGGTTGACCTTGTGGGGCATGGCACTCGAGCCAACCTCGCCGGCCTTGATTTTCTGCTTGAAATACTCCATGGAGATGTACATCCATACGTCGCGGTCCAAGTCGATGAGGATGGTATTGATGCGGCGCATAGCGTCGAAGACCGAGGCCAGATGGTCGTAGTTGCTAATCTGGGTGGTATACTGCTCGCGCTCCAGTCCGAGCTTCTCGCTCACAAAGCGGTTGCCAAAGGACTTCCAGTCGTAGTCGGGATAGGCCACGTGGTGGGCATTGTAGTTGCCGGTGGCGCCACCAAACTTGGCAGTGAGCTTGCAGGCACGAAGGGTGGCCAACTGCTCCTGAAGACGGTAGACGAAGACCATAATCTCCTTGCCCAGACGTGTGGGCGAAGCAGGCTGGCCGTGGGTCTTGGCGAGCATGGGCACATCGCGCCACTCGTCGGCATACTGCTGCAGCTGGTCGATGACCTCCTCTACCTGGGGGCAGAAGACCTCGTTGAGCGCGTCCTTCACCGAGAGGGGCACGCTGGTATTGTTGATATCCTGAGAGGTAAGACCAAAGTGGATAAACTCCTTGTAGGCATCCAGACCGCCTATCTTGTCAAACTCTTCCTTGATGAAATACTCGACGGCCTTGACGTCGTGGTTGGTTATCATCTCGATATCCTTCACGCGCTGGGCGTCGGCCTCAGAGAACGACAGGTATATCTGGCGCAAGCGGGCAAACAGTGCATGGTCAAACGATGCTAGCTGGGGCAAGGGCAACTCGCACAAAGTAATGAAGTACTCGATTTCCACACGGACGCGATACTTGATAAGTGCATACTCAGAAAAATACTCGGCCAATGCCTCTGTCTTCCCTCTATAACGGCCATCTATAGGCGAAATGGCGGTCAACAAATCCAAATTCATATTCTATGCTTTATTTACTGCCCACAAAATTAATAATAATATCTGAAACAGAGCGTAAATGTATCGAAAAAAATAAAAAAAGAGTCTTAAAGCAGTTAACTTTAAGACTCTTCAACTTGTAGTGGGCGTTGACGGATTCGAACCGCCGACCCTCTGCTTGTAAGGCAGATGCTCTAAACCAGCTGAGCTAAACGCCCTTACTTGTCGTAAGCGGTTGCAAAGGTAGTGACTTTTCTGCATTCCACCAAACTTTTCATGATGTTTTTTCAAAAAATATGCGATTTTTGTGATTTTCGGGGGTATCAAGGGCGAAATGCACATGATTTCCGGCCTCACCGCCGTTACCATGGCGCAGGGCAAAAGGGCAGTGACGCGGCTGCAATTGGAGGAATAGAACAGGGAGGAAAGTCCGCGCGGCGCCCCCTCCACCACCATGACTGCGCAGCACAAAGTGACCGCCATCGCGGCCATCACCCCTCGATTGCTGCCTGTCTCCGCTGCAAAGGAAGGCGCACGGAGCGGCTCCAGGAGCGGAGATAGCCGCACAGAGACCATCGTCGGCCACTCGTATCGTCCGACGCGGATGCTCGTACCTTCCGATACGGATGCGAGTGTCGTCCGATACGGAAGCACGTTTCGTCCGATACGAACCGGCGATGATGGTCTGGAGCGCGCCAACAATGGTCAGAACGCTTGCCGACGATAGTCAGCGAGATTAACGAAGACAATCAGGAGAATGTTGGAGGTGGTCATAATTCTCGTGGAGATGGTCATAAATCTCGCAGAGGTAATCATAATTATCGTAGAGATAATCATTATTTTTGTGGAGGTGGTTAGAAGGGTGGCGGAGAGAATCTCGGTGATTATCGGGATGGTGGCTGGGATGGCAACGGTTAAAGACAGAACCCGGGGAGCAGCGGGCAGCATTGGCTATATCGCCGGCGCAGTGGTAGTGGCGACTGCGGTCTACACCTTATTAATATATATAGGCGGGAGAGTTTGCCTGGTGAGCAGGAAAATCAACATAATGCTCGTGAGAGGCAATATGGTGGTCGCGAACGCGAAAGCGGCGGTCGGGAAAATCAGCTCAGCAGTCGGGAGGGTCGGCTCGGCAGTCGGGAGGGTCGGCTCGGCAGTCGGGAGGGTTCGGACAAAGGCAATAAAAAAGGGGAGTACCGAAGTACTCCCCTTGGATGTATTGCTAATATAAATTACTCAGCAACAGTAACAGTTGCACGACGGTTGAAAGAAACTGGAGACAGTTCATCAACGCCACCATTACCCTTAGTAGTAATGTTGTCGCGGCTTACGCCCATCTTAACGAGCTCGTCAGCAACAGTTTCAGCACGCTTCTCAGACAGAGCCTGGTTGTAAGCGGGCTTACCGGTAGCGCTATCAGCGAAACCTGTAACAACCAACTTAGAGTTGTTGTCAACAGCGTACTTGGCGAGAGCCTGTACGTTTACGAGGTCCTTCTTAGAAGCGACCTTAGACTTGTTGATGTTGAAGAATACTGATACAGGAGTGTGTACGAGTTCCTTAACAGCAGGAGCCTCCTTTGGCTTTTCAGCCAGGAGCTTCTTCAGGCGAGCGTTCTCTGCGTTAGCGTCGTTGAGCTGTGCGTTGAGAGCGTCAATCTGAGACTGAGAAAGAGCCTTGATAGCGTCTACATCAGGAGTCTTGTCCCAAGAAGCCTTGCCCAGGTTGAAGGTAAGACCAACTTCACCATAGAGGTGGTTGTCATGAGAATCCCAACCACGGCCAGTACCTGTGAAAGCAGCATTGCCATCCTTGTCGTTCTCGCTGACAATCCAGCCAAGTTCAACATTGATAGCGACCTTCTTGCTTACATAGAACTGGTTGAGAAGACCAGCGCTGAGACCGAGAGCATAAGAGTTGTAGCTCATAGAACGGCCAAAGCCACCACCGAGGAAAGGAACGAAGTTCCAAACGCGCTCAGGGTTGTAACCATAGATAAGGTTGCTGAGGTTGAACAGAACCTGCTCCTGAGCTACCCAATACTTGTTACCTACGTCCTGACGTGCGGGAGTGTGGTTAACCTGCTTGCCCCAGATACCCTGTACCTTAGTACGGAGACCGATGCCGGGAGTGAACCACTTACCTACAGCAACAGCAACACCGGGGTTAGAACGGAAACCCTTCAGAGGGCTATGTGACAGGCCTGAGCCGTGCTCCTGACCTGAATACCATGCATTCCATTCACCACCTACCTGGATGAACCAGTTGCTCCAGAAAGAATTAGTTGCTACACTGTGCTTCAGTGTAGGATCTGCATCCTGTGCTAATGTGCACAGAGACACGCTGGCAAAAGCCAATACAATCAATAATTTTTTCATAACTTTTATATTAAACAATCAATAATCTCGTTGTTCGCTATTCACGTCGACGCGGGATGCCTTGCATTACGCGCACCTACGTATGTTAGTGTATGCAAAGTTAGTTAAATTTTCCATAGCTCTTATAGTTTTCTTCAAAAAAATACTTACAAAAAGCGTAAATACGTAAGTAATTTCAGTTTATTTATACTGCATAAACACTTTTTTACACATTTATGAACCTGGAGACGCCATTTTCTGGGCCCAAGAGCAACAAAAAGCCCTGGTTCTGCCTCAATCTTGATGATTTAGAGGACAGAACCGGGGCAGGAGTAAGGCTGGAGCGGGATGATTAGCCCAGCAGTTTCTCTATCTCTTGCTGTTTGAGGATGCAGAGGATGTTTTTGCCGTCAGGCGAATAGTTGACATTGGAGCAGGCGAAGAGTTGGTTGACGAGATTCTCCATCTCGACGTTGCTGAGCACTTGTCCCTGCGGGATGGCAGCATGTCGGGCCATGCTCGACGCAAGCCGATGATTGATATCGTCTTTGATGCCACTGCCCTTCTCGCGGGCGGCAGCCAGCATGTCGGTGATGAGGGCGGTGACGCTGATGCCCTCGACGTCGGCGGGGATGGAGTTGACGGCATAGCTGTTGGCTCCGAGGTCGGTGAGTTCGAAGCCCATGTCAACGAGCTCGGGCATCACCTCCTGCAACATGGCTGCGTCGTCGGGGGTGAGCTGCAAGACCTCGGGGAAGACCACTCGCTGGGCGTCACCCTTCTTGTTTTGCATCTGGAGGAGGTATTTCTCGAAGAGGATGCGGTAATGGGCGCGACACTGGTCGATAATCATCAGGCCCGACTTGACGGCGGTCATGATGTAACGGCCCTTGTACTGGTAGTGGACGGGCGAACGGTCGTCGGAGATATTGGCGTTGCTCACGGGCTTGGCGGCGAAGAAGTCTTCGCCCTCACTGGCGTCGGCAGAGGGCGTGTCGGCATAGAGCTGCTGCCAGTCGCAGGGCACTGATGACGACGGCGACGAGGTGTCGGGGGTAAAGGGATTGTAGTGGGGATTATAGTTGACGCGCGGGGCCTCGACCTGGGGCGCGTGCTGGGTGAAGACGGGGATATCGGGACGGTCTTCGGTGTCGAAGTCGATGGACGGCACATCGTTGAAGACGCCTATCGACTCGCGCACAGCGGCAGAGAGAATCTGCCAGATGGCCTGCTCGTTTTCAAACTTTATCTCGGTCTTGGTGGGGTGGATGTTGACATCGATATTGGCTGGCTCGATGGTGAAATAGATGAAGTATGGCACCTGTTCGCCCATCGGTATGAGTCGCTCGAAGGCTGCCATCACCGCCTTGTTGAAGTAGGGATGCTTCATGTAGCGCCCGTTGACGAAGAAGTATTGCTGCGCGCCTTTCTTCTTGGATGTTTCGGGCTTTCCCACATATCCCTTGATGCTGCAGAGGGTGGTCTCGACCTCTACGGGGATGAGGTCGCTGTCCATCTTGCGTCCAAAGATGTCGGCAATGCGCTGGCGGAGACTTCCGGAGCGCAGATTGAACATCTCGGTGCCGTTGCTCGAGAGGGTAAAGGCTATGTCGGGATAGACCAACGCGATGCGCTCGAAGGCGGTGACGATGTTGGCGAGCTCGGTGGAATTGGACTTGAGAAACTTGCGGCGTGCGGGAACGTTGTAGAAGAGGTTTTCGATGAGGAAGTTGCTTCCCGACGGGCACGAACATGGTTCCTGACCCGTGAAGCGTGAGCCCGAGATAGACAGATGGGTGCCCAGTTCGTCGGCTTCTTGGCGAGTACGCAGTTCAATCTGTGCCACAGCGGCTATGGAAGCCAACGCCTCGCCTCGGAAGCCCATCGTGGTGAGTGCGAAGAGGTCCTGGGCTTGTCGGATTTTGGACGTGGCGTGACGCTCAAACGACAGTCGGGCATCGGTCTCGCTCATTCCCTTGCCGTCGTCGATTACCTGAATCGCCGTGCGACCTGCGTCGGTCACGAGTACCTGAATGTGGCTGGCACCGGCATCGACTGAGTTTTCGACCAGTTCCTTGATGACGCTGGCGGGACGCTGTATCACCTCGCCGGCGGCTATCTGGTTGGCCACCGAGTCGGGGAGTAATTGGATAATATCGCTCATAATGATGATTTGCTAAAGGAGGAAGATAAAAATGGTAAGAACGAGAAAGAGCATGAGCAGCGGGACGACGATGGCGCCCACCAACCTCATGGCGGCATCGCGCGACTGGCGGCGGCGCTCTGCCAACGCCGAGACGAAGAGCGGTCCGGCTGGCGAGGTCTCTGGCGTGGGAGTGGCGGAGGCTGACTTGGGCGCAAGGTTATCGGCTGATAGCGCGGCGGAGGCGGCTGATGGCGCAGAGGCATCTCCTGATGGCGCGGCAGTTACGACCGAGGGCTCGGCATCGGTGGCCGCAGCGGTAAGGGAAGCCTCGTCTGCCGCCGCTTCCACCCTACTCTGTCTGAGACGGCGCACGGCTTCGTTGCGCTCATCTATATAAATATAGGTATGGTGGAAACCTTGCGGCTTGCGGCTATTCAACCAGCCCATCGTGGTCAAGATGTTGGAGAGGGGCCTCCTGACGCTTGCGCACCACGAGTCCTTCGCCGGCTTTCTTACCTCGCCAGTTGAAGATGTCGTCCTTGTCGCGGGGCTTCAGGTCCTCGAGCCACACAAAGACATCGAGGCGCTCCGTGCCGGGCGGGATTTGCGTCATGGGGTACATCGTGCCTTGCGGCTTGCTTGCCCATACCTTCTCCAACTGACGCTCGGGCGAGAGAAACATGCGCAGGGTGTCGGTCTCCATGTAGTTGAGCGCCACAAGCGAACTGTCTTTCTCGTCGGTGTAGTAATACACGGTCCTCACGTTGCCTATGGCCTCCGTCTGGCGTATGCTGCCTGCTTCGAAGTAGGCATTCATCAGTCGCGACGACACCTGGTTGTAGTGCTGCTTGTCTGGCAACTGCTCTACCGAGAATGCCTGGCCGTCTACCTGTGCAAAGCGGATGGTCGAGTCGTTCATGTAGACGCGTATGACTTCGCCGAGCAACTGTCTGCCGCCGTTCCACACCACCGGGTCCTTGTACATGGTCATGCAGGAGTCCTGGCTGTTGAAGACGATAGAGTCGCTGATGGCCTGGACATCGGTGCGATAGACGCTGACGTGGTTGTAGCAGTGTATCTTGCGATAGACAGAGTCGGTATTGATATTGAACGTGTAGATGCGGATAGAGTCGGAATGGGCGTAGAGCGTGTCGGCACTCTGCGAAAAGTCCTTGAGCAGCGCACGCTTGGTGGCATAGCCTTCGCCGGTCTTCTCGTTGTACTTGAGCTTGTCGCAGACGAGCGAGTTCTTGTTCTTCTTGTCGATATAGACCACGCGTCCGTAGCCGTAGCTGTCGCCATCCTTGGCGTAGAAGAGGCTGTCGCCCTCGAGCACCTTCTCAGTGTCCTCGAGTCGGGAGCGATTGAAGAGCTGGGCTTTGTCGGTCTTGGTGTCATAGTAGGCATCGGTGGTGAGCACCACGCCATCCTTGGTATGTATCGTCGAACCCGGGCCAACGATATGGGCCTGCGACTTGCGGGTATCGTAATAGAGAGTGTCGGTGGCGATGTCGGTGTCATCGCTGCGCATACGCACATTGTAGTAGAAGACAGCCTCGCGGGTCTCAAGATTGTACTTTCCCCAGTCAGACACGAGCTTGTCCTTGCCGTCCTCGAGCACACCGCCCTCAAGGAAGTAAGCGTAGTTGTAGAGTCGGTCGTAGTTGAGACTATCGGTTCTGAGCACCTGCTTGCGGTGGGTCAGCACCACATTGTAGCGTGCCGCCATACGCTGCTCCACGCCGTCGTAGTCGGCATAGCGGGAAGTGAGCGAGAGCGTGTCACCCTGGCGGAAGCGCACGTTGCCGAAGGCCTTCACCGAGTTGGACTCCTGATAGAAGTAGGCACTGTCGCACCAGAGCTCGGCACCCTGGTGACGGAAGTGGACACGTCCCTTGGCTATCTGCGCATCGGGGTTCATGCCATAGTGGTCAAACTTGAGTTCATCGGAATGGATGAGATAAATCTTCTCATCCTTGCCTTTGGGCTTGTGCTTCTTCTGCGTCACCACCGACTGCACGCAAAGCGCAAAAAAGCATAGAACTGCAACCAATGCAATTCTATGCCCTGATAAATATATCTTTACTTGTTTACCTTTCGTCATTTCACCCAACCTTGGTATTCAAAATCACAGTTCTTGTATCTGTCGGCCATCCAAACATACGTATGTTTGATTTTGTCGACCACCCAGTTGTGCAGTTTCTCCTCGCGCATCTTGTTGAGCACGATGTTCTTGAGCAGCTGGTAGTCCTCTGCCAGCGTAGCGCGATGACCGGGGATGCGGCTCTTGAGCTTGATGACGGCGCAGACCTTCTGTCCCTTGGCGTTAATCATCTCAAAGGCTTTTGACACATCGCCCACCTGCATGTTTTCCACCTGCTGTGCCACCTCTGTGGGCAGCGCCTTCATCTGGAAACGTGATGTTCGGCCTTCCTCTGTCTGGCTTGTGGCCATAAGTCCATTGTTGTTGCGGGTATCCTTGTCGTCCGAGATGTAAGAGGCAGCCTCTTCAAACGAATACTTGCCCTCGCGGATTTCGTCGGCGATAGAGTCAAGGCGCAGGCGCGTCTTCTCGACCACCTCCTGGTCTACCTTGGGCTTGCGCAGGATATGGCGCACCTTGATACGGTCGCCTCGCTTGTCGATGAGCTGGATGATATGGAAACCGAACTCAGACTCCACAATCTTGGAAATCTTCTTGGGGTCGGTGAGGTTGAATGCCACATTGGCGAAGGCTGGGTCGAGCATACCGCGGCCTACATAGTCGAGCTCACCGCCACGGCGGGCTGACTCGGGGTCCTCTGAGTAGAGGCGCGCCAACGTGGCAAACGATGTCTCGCCACGGGTTACGCGGTCGGTGAAGTTGCGCAGCTCCTCCTTGACCTTGTTTACCTCTTCACGGGTAGCCTTGGGCTGGCGGGTGATAATCTGCACCTCTACCTCTACAGGCACGAAGGGCAGACTGTCTACGGGCAGCTTGTCGAAGTACTTGCGCACCTCGCTCGGAGTCGTCGCCACATCCTTTACCAGTTCCTTGCGCATCTTCTCGATACGCTGCTGGTTCTTGAATTCATCACGCATCTGCTGGCGCATTTGGGCTACGGTCTGGTTGCGATACTCTTCGAGTTTCTCTTTAGAGCCCGCCATCGAGATCCAGTAATTTATCTGCTGGTCTATGCTTGTGGTCACTTCGCTCTCAGACACCTCGATAGAGTCTATCTCGGCCTGATGGAGGAAGAGCTTCTGCACTGCCATCTGTTCAGGGATGGCACAGTCGGGGTCTCCTTTCCACTGCATGCCTTCCATCTGTCCCTGCAGGCGCATAGTCTCGACATCCGACTTGAGGATGGGCTCGTCGCCCACCACCCAGATTACTTCGTCGACCACGGCCGACTCGGGCACGTTGGCCACTGTGTCTTTAGCTACCTTGACGGTATCTTTGGGCGCCTGGCCTTTCATGACCCACTGGCCCTTGCCAGCCATCGCGTTGCCGCCGGCTATCAGCGTGAGTGCGGCGGCACTTATACCTATTTTATATATATTCTTCATCTTCTAATGTTTGTTTACCGTGTTTACCACATCCTCGTTGACCGTGAAAGTATACCGCTTACGCAACTCCCCGACCCACTTCTCCTCGAGATACTCCTGATAGTCGGCCACCACGAGGGCGTTCACGTCGGCAGCCTCTTGAGGAGCCTTGAGTTTCTTGCCATAGACGGCGTCGAAGGGGAAGTCCTTGTTGGGCTTGGCCTCATCGCCGGTCTTGAAGACCAGTCGGTCGATGGTCTTGTTGTCGCCTTTGACGAATATACCTTTTTCTACGCGTATGCGCAGGATGCTGTCATTGTTGAATGTGGTGCGCAGCCGCTCAGCCCATTTGTCAAAGGGCAGCCCCTTCACCGCTTTCTTCACCGCGGCGATGTCTGCCTTGGTACGGGTGTGATAGGCAATGCCTTTGTAGTGAGGCTCAGTCCACTTGTAGCGCTTGCGGTTGGCCTTGAAGTAGTTCTCCTGACCTTCCTTGTCGTTCTGGGCTTTCTCCCATACGGTGCGGTTGCTCATTTCGAAGAGCAGCAGACCGTCGTGATACTCCTGGATGAGGTAGCGCAGCTCGGGCTGCTTGGCCTCGAGTTCCTTCATGCGGGCGGTGAGCACCTCCTCGTGCGACACATTGGAGCCCTGCTGGCGCGCTATCGAGTCGATGCGCTGGTTGATGATGGCCTCGACCATTCCCCTGCGTTCTACAAACTGCAGGATTGACGCGCGCAGCGTGTCGTAGGGCATACACATGCGGCGGTCTTTCATCAGGATGATGTGCCATCCTGCCGGCGACTCAAAGGGACGGCTCATCTGCCCTTTCTCGAGAGCGTAGGCCTGGGTTTCAAACTCTTTGAGCGTCTGTCCGTGCTCTATCCACGGCAGTTCACCACCCTGCTGGGCAGAGCCTTTGTCGTCAGAGAGACGGCGAGCCACGTCGGCAAAGTCGGCTCCCGCCTGCAGCACGCTGTAGATTGAGTCTATGCGCGCCTTGGCTGCAGCCACCTTCTCCGGAGTGGTCTTCTGGCGCAGCATCACGAGGATATGCGCCGGCTTTACCAGTCCGCCGTTGCCGTCCACACGCTGCCGGTATTCGGCATAGACGCTCTTGGCCTGGGCCTCCACGTCTTCGGGTGTGACAAACGATGGACGTATCTGCTGGTCACGGTAAGTGGCAAACTCCTTGCGAAACGACTCCATCGTGTCCAGTTTCGCGTCGAGAGCCGCCTCTACCTTCAGCTTGTAGTTGATGAACAAATCGACATACTCCTTCACGCTCTTGCGGTCTATGACGCCCGCATTGTTGTTTTTGTTGTACGAGTACTCAAACTCCGAGCGCAGCACGGGCTTGTTGTTGACCGTCATGATGACGGGGTCGCTCTGAGCATGAACTGGGCTGCCCCACCAGAGTGCGGCAGCCATCAGTAGTATTGTTGTTTGTTTCATCTTGCTCTATACCTTATTATATATATTACTCGTGGCGGCTGTAGTTAGGCGCCTCACTGGTGATGGTGATGTCGTGGGGATGACTCTCCAGCACACCAGCATTGGTGATACGGGTAAACTTGGCATTGTGCAGCAGGTCGATGGTGGCAGCTCCGCAGTAGCCCATACCCGAGCGCAGACCGCCAATGAGCTGGTAGATAACCTCCTGAACCGTTCCCTTGTAGGGCACGCGGCCGGCGATGCCTTCGGGCACCAGCTTCTTCACATCGGTGGTATCGCCCTGGAAATAGCGGTCCTTAGAACCGTTCTTCTGCTCCATAGCCTCAAGCGAACCCATACCGCGATAGCTCTTGAACTTACGTCCGTTGAAGATGATGGTATCGCCGGGGCTTTCCTCGGTACCGGCTACGAGCGATCCGATCATCACCGACGAACCGCCAGCGGCGAGAGCCTTGACGATGTCGCCCGAATAGCGCAGACCGCCATCGGCAATCAGTGGCACGCCAGTACCCTGGAGTGCAGAGTAGACGTCGTAGACAGCGCTCAGCTGGGGCACACCCACACCGGCTACCACACGGGTAGTACAGATTGAGCCCGGGCCGATGCCCACCTTGATGGCGTCGGCGCCATTGTCTACCAGCATCTTGGCGGCGGCACCTGTAGCCACGTTGCCCACCACGATGTCTATACCGGGGAAGGCAGCCTTGACCTCGCGCAGCTTCTCTACCACGCCCAGAGAGTGACCGTGGGCTGTGTCTATCACGATGGCATCGGCACCTGCGCCCACCAGGGCTGCAGCGCGCTCCAGCGTGTCCTTGGTGACACCCACTCCGGCTGCTACACGCAGACGACCCTTGTCGTCCTTGCAGGCCATAGGTTTGTCCTTGGCCTTGGTAATATCCTTATAGGTGATAAGACCCACGAGATGGTTCTCGGCATCTACCACCGGAAGTTTCTCAATCTTATGTTCCTGCAGTATCTGTGCAGCCGCAGCCAGGTCAGTCTGCTGATGGGTGGTCACCAGATTCTCGCTGGTCATCACCTCGTCGATGGTCTTGTCCAGGCGACGCTCGAAGCGCAGGTCGCGGTTGGTGACGATACCTACCAGATGGTTTTCCTCATCCACTACGGGTATGCCGCCGATGTGGTAGTCGTGCATCATGGCCAGCGCATCCTGCACGGTGCGGCCCTTGCGTATGGTCACGGGGTCGTAGATCATACCGTTCTCAGCACGCTTCACGATTGCCACCTGACGGGCTTGGTCGTCGATGCTCATGTTCTTGTGTATCACACCGATACCTCCCTCGCGGGCAATGGCGATGGCCATCGACGACTCGGTCACGGTGTCCATGGCAGCCGTCACAAAAGGCACATTGAGCTCAATATGGCGCGAAAACATGGTTTTCAACTCTACCGTCTTGGGCAACACTTCTGAATAAGCGGGAATCAAGAGGACGTCGTCGAAAGTGAGACCGTCCATCACTACTTTATCTGCAACAAATGATGACATATGTATTTTTGAAATTTATTGCATGCAAATTTAGCAATAAAAATTCATTCACGAGTGTGTTTTCCTGATTTTCTTCACAATTAATTCTATTTAACGCTACATGGACGACTCCCGCCAGACCTACCCAGACTCCTCCGAGAGGCATCATGACGATTACTGCCATGCCTGCCATCTCTGGCCAGACCGTGGCGGCGAGCGGCGGCAGCGAGCGCTGCGGCACTATCCTGGAGCGGCGATGCACTATCAGACCGACGCCATACAATGTCGCCGCGACCATCATCAGACTGATTGCAGACCGCGAAATCGTCGTATCAAGGTTTGCAATCGTCATATCCTGCCGCGAAATACTCCTATCGCGCCTCGCATCCACATTATACAGCATCCCGGCAGAGTCTGCGGTCGACGGCGTACCTTTGCCGCTGCCCTCTGCCCGGTGCTTGTCCATCTCCTTGCCCGTCTACTCCTTGCTCGCCGCGGTGGGGTTTACGGCGCTACTTCGCCGTGGGCGCTTTCTTCAGGTCGTCATTATAGATAGAGTGACGCGAGCGCTTGGTCTTGGAGTACTTCATGTCGCCCAGACGATAGCTGACGCCTATGCTGATGCCTTGACGCGAATAGCGTCTGTCCGACTGGCTCTGATAGCCGGGGCCTTGTGTATAAGTGGTACGGGTGAGCCACTTATGAAACGGGTCGGCGGCACGCAGCGACACGATGAGCCGCTTGCTGCGCAGGAACGGACGCGACAGCGAGAAGTAGTTATACACGAGACCGTCTACCCTATCCTGCAGCGTGATGTCTCTCGACCGCGCCGACAGGATGGCATAGAGCGAGAAGTCTGCGGGCAGTCTCCACGACAGGTTGAGGTCTGCGTTGCCGGTCCATCCGTGGTTCTGCAGCTGGCGGCTGGGCGCTCTGAGGTCTATATAGGCGGCTCCCATGCTCAGCGTGAGCCAGAGCTTGGAGGTGAGGTTCCACTTGTAGTAGACATTCACAGCCGTACGCTCCACCTTGCCTACATTGAAATAGGTAGTATAGACGGCACCGGGCGCGGCATAGTGCTTGCCGTTGTCGAAATACTCGCCCCCTTCGCCTATCAGTCTGCTGTAGCTCTCGATACCATTGCTCAGATGGCGGTAACTCAGGCTCAGACTGAGGTTGGTCTTGCGGGTAAACCATCCATAGGTAGCGCCCAGGTTATAGCTGTTTTCTGCGTCCAGGCTGCTGTTGCCCTGCACGATGTACTGCGGGTTCAGGTTGTTGAAGTAGGGGTTGAGATAGTATATACTGGGGCGTGCCAGCCTCTTGCCGTACTCCAGCCTCAGCGACTGGGCCTTGGCGAGCTTCAGGTTGACCCTCACCGACGGCACCACGTTGGCATAGTGGCTCGAGTAGTTGCCCTCGGCGCCTATGGGGCCCGCCAGATACTTGATGTCCTGATAGGTATATTCGTAGCGCAGGCCCGGCATCACCGAGACGGTCTTTCCGCGGTAGGTATAGCTGAGATAACCGCCCACGATGTCATTGCGGTTTTTGTAGTGGTTGCTCCGCAGGTCGTTATGCGCCCACTGCCCCGACATGGCCCTGCTGTCATAGAGGTCGTTCTGGCTCTCGTTGTTGCGCAGGATGTACTTGGCGCCCACTTCCAGCGTGTGCTGCCGCCCCAGGGGTGTGCTATAGTCCAGCTGCAGGGTGTGTTCGTTGGTCTTGTTGTCACGGTTAGAGCGGTTGTCATAGAG
>OQWM01000088.1_pt1 | contig 45631 bp, 21 predicted proteins | sample 1691531 | NCBI WGS metagenome assembly OQWM01 (sample SAMN03418257, study PRJEB22391) | human gut metagenome | biome: human-gut; feature: organic feature; material: feces | host: Homo sapiens | place: Tanzania | collected 2013-01
TTTCCGCTGCCGCGCTCCGCTCATACACAAGGCAATCCTCCGTGATCTCGATAATAAGGCAGTCATGTGAAAAGTCATACTGCTCCGCGATCTCACGCACACGCGGCAAGGTCCGCTCGTCCGAGAGCGACTGGCGCGTAAAATTACAGGACAGGCAGAGCTTCTCCAGCCCCTCGCGTCTCCATGACTGGAGCTGTGCACAGGCACAGCGGAGCATATAGAGATCATGTTCTGTGACCGTACCGGCGCGGATCATCAGGTCGATGTACTTGGACGGCGGCAGCAGTCCATCCTCGGGGCTTTGCCAGCGGGATACGGTCTCCGCACCGATGATCGTGCCGCCGCGATCCACCACAAATTGGAAGTACGGCTCAAACTCGCCCTTGGCGACAGCCTCCGCCGTGCGGCGGCGCAGCCGGTCGAGCTGTTCGCTTTCACCGACCATACGCTTATTGCCGAACGCGCAGAGCATACCGTGACCGAACGCATAGGCGCAGCCCTGCCGCGCGCTATAGAGCGCGGCCTCGCCGCTGTAGTCCGGGTTTTCCTCCAGTGAGCAGATGCCCGCGCGGAAAGACCCGTTGTATTCCGCGCGAAAACCCTCAAGGTATGCGTTCAGCTCCCGCACCAGCGCTTGCGTTGGCACACCAGGGCGAACATTCCGCGCCCCACACAGGCAAGGTAATCTTCGCGGGCGCAGCCGCGCCGGAGAAACTCCGCCGCGCGGCAGAACAGCTCCTCGCGCTCCGCCTCGCCGCAGCGATGCTCCAGCGAGGTCATATCGCAGCCGACGCAGACAACATAGGTAAGACTCCGCAGCGGAGCGGGGAGCAGCGTTTCCACGCAATGCAGATAAAAGCGGTCATTTCCGATGCCGTAGCGCGGATCGATGAGGGCGTTGGTCTTTTGCTCGGCACGCTTTTTTCGCGCAAAGACTATCAGCGCGACCGCCGCGGCAAGCATCGCCGCGATCAATGCGGCGAGCGTAATGAGCCACCTGGTACGGTAGGCTTCCGCGCCGCTGCTATTCATATAGTCTGCCAGGACGCCGATGCTCTCCGCGCCGGAGAGGTCCTCCAGCGCTTGTGCAAGCGCGCCGGCCAGTTCCGGCGTGAGTGCGTTGGTAAAGCCAACATATATCGCGCGCTCTGCGCCGTCATGTTCTATCGTGCAGAGCAGCACTTGACGGCGCATCGCGCCGCTGTCGACCGTGCCGGAGGGATAGGCGGAAATAATGTCCGCCTGCCGGTTTGCGGTCTGCTGCGCCTGCGTTGTGTTCTTGCTGTACGGAAGATAGACAAGATCGTACCCTGTCTGCTCACTCAGGCGCTCGTACAGCTCCGGCAGCAATCCGACATAGCATTCCCTGCCGCGGTCATAGGACTCGATGGGATAGAGATCGGCGTTTCCCGAGATCAGAAGCGTCTCCCTCGCGCTTGCATCCTGCATACAGCACAGCAGCGCTCCGATCGTCAGCACGGCGCAGAGCGTGATTTCCAAGAGCTTTTTTCGGCGCACAGGCGGCACCCCCCTTTATTTCAAATCGATCTTGCGGCGCTCGATGCGCCCCCAGCTGAGTTTTTTCTTCCTATAGCCGATAAAGGCCGTGCAGCGCACCCATGCGAGAATAAAGCGCAGGAACACCAGCTCAAAGAGACACAGACAGACGGCCTTGAGGCCGTCGCCGAACGAGAGCGTGAGGTCCGCCGTGTAGATGCGCGAGAAAAAGGCGGTAAGCGTCAGGACCGAGCCGAACACGGCGTAGATCAGGAAAAAGAGCAGCATAAACGGGACGTTGATCAAATCGAACCACCACGCGAGTACCATTGTAAAAACGCCGAATATCTCAATAAACGGCGAAAGCAGCTCGTAAATGAGAAAATAGAGATAGGATACAAAGCTCACCGCGCCGAACCTGTGATTGGAAAACATGACGCGATGCTTGTACATACTCTGGAACAGGCCCAGATGCCAGCGCTTGCGCTGCTTGCACAGATCGCGCAGCCGCTCGGGCGCCTGCGTCCAGCAGATCGCGTCGGTGGCGTAGCGGATGGCATAGTCGATGTTGTTGACCGTGCAGTATTCGTGCAGCTTGACCACAAGCTCCATATCCTCGCCCACCGTTCCGCTGTCATAGCCACCTGCCGCGATGACGGTATCCTTTTTGAACAGCCCGAAGGCGCCGGAAATGATGAGTGAGCCGTTGAAGCGGTCAAAGAGAATGCGGGAGGCAAGAAACGAACGGTCATATTCCAGCACCTGCATGAAGGCGAGAATATTGCGCGGCAGCCGGTAATGCTTCACCCGTCCGTTTTCCAGCTCAACATCGTTGGAGATGCGGACGATGCCGCCAACCGCCACCACATTGCCGTTTTCCAATATCGGCTGGGCGATGCGGCGCAGAGAGTCGTACTGCAGAACGGAGTCCGCGTCCATGCAGATAAAGTACGGGAAATTTGCGGCGTTGATGCCCATGTTCAGCGCGTCTGCCTTGCCGCCGTTCTTTTTTCGGATGAGCGTCACCGGTACCTTCTGTGCGCGTGTCTCATAGACGTATTCCTCGCGCTGACAGTTGATCTGCCGGCGAATGGGCCGGTGAACAAGGTGCATATCAAATGTCTCGGCCAACACCTCCGAGGTGCGGTCCTTCGATCCGTCGTCCACCACAATGATCTCATAGGCGCGGTATTCCAGCGTCAGCAGCGAGCGCACGGTGTCTGCCACGGTGACCTCCTCATTGTAGGCGGGAACGATGATACTGATGGGCAGGTAGTAATCCGAGGGCAGAATGCTTTTGAGCATTTCCTGCCGGCGGTGCTTGTACAGCTCAAGTGAGCCGACGACGACCGACAGAAACAGAAAGGTCGAGTAGCCGATCAGATAAGCGATAAAGAAATAGCCCACCCACTCAAGAAACAGCTTTATACCGTCGTACATACTGCGTCCTCCTTTCGCTCCTCCAGCTCCCGCACATCAAAGCGATAGCGCAGGATCTCGGAGGCGTAGCGGTCGTGCCCCTCGATCACGTCGATCAGATCGCGGTAGCCGAAGCCGAGCTGCTCCAGACTTTTTGACGCGTTGAAGCGGATATACCAGTTGGGATGATAGAGGTTCCTCTTCAGTACCGCCGCAGTCTCCGCCCCGGGATAGCTCGCCAGCACCGACGAGGCGATGGCTGCATACTCCCAGCGCGCGTTTTCCGAGGGCGTCGCATAGCGCAGCAGATCGGGATAGACCGGCTCATAGGGGTAGCGACCGAAATAGCGCAGGCAGGCAAAGCGCAGCTCGTCGTCCCGCGCGCCGTCGTTGAGGAGCGCGAGCACCCGTTCACAGTGCGCGCCGGAGGAAAAGCGAAAATAGTTGAGGATCGTCACCTGCATCCAGACCTTGAAATCCTCAAACGCCGCCCACAGCGCCTCGGAAAGCTCCGTCTCGTCGCCGTTGAAGTTCAAAAGTCCGTCGGCAAGGAGCTTGGGGTTGTAGTAGAGGCTGCTCGCGTCGATGATGCGCAGCGCGCGCACGATGATCTGCGCGTCGCCCGAGGTGTAGAGCGCCTGCATCGCGGAGCTTAAATTTAAAATCATCATAATCGCCGTGTGCGCCACGCGCTCCGAACTGTATGCCGGAATATTGCACACTGTGATTCCCTTTTCTCGCGCCGCGTCCAGATCCAGATTGTTGTATCCCGTTCCAGCTTCGCAGATCAGCCTGACATTGTCCGGCAGCGCCAGCATCTGCTCCCGGGTAACCGGCATTTCCTTTGTCACCAGGATTTCTGCTCCTGCTGCACGTTCTAGGAATTGTTCGGGTGTAGTATCACTGTAGGTAATTACTTCTGGTGACAGAATGGAAAAGTCGAGTTTTCCGTCGAAATTCATTTTAGATTCGTTGTAGATGATCGTTTTGTGGGGTAGAGAATTGGGAGCGTATGGAGGGGAATTTGGAGAATTGGGTGGCGTTGTGTTGAGATTGTTGGGGAGGCGGGGATTTGGAGGATGAGAGAGGCGATTAAAATGGTTGCGTGGTGAGTCGACACTATGTAAACGCAGAAACTACATGACGTTTGATATCTTTTGAGATAGAAAGCGTGGCAGGTTGCGCATGTTGTGAATTTTATGCGCAGAAGGATGAGACGGAATGCGATCATGTGAATTTTTTTCGTCGCTAGGTGGCGATTTGTGTATTGCATTCAAGATTAGAGGCAGACGAGAAAAGAAGGAACGAAGATGTTGAATGGTATTAAGCCAGAGTTTTGGCTGGCAAACGCGCTAGAGGCGTTTGAGCGTCTTGCGTATTTTGGCATTCGCGCGGTGTTGCCGTTGATGATGGTATCGACGACGTCGGGCGGTTTGCATTTGAGCTATACGCAGTTGGGCATCATTTACGGCGTTTGGGCATTGTTGCAGTGCTTGATTCCGATGGTTAGCGGCGGGTTTAGCGAGTCGTTTGGCTACAAGAAGTCGCTGTTTGTGGCGTATTTGATAAATATTGGCGGCTATGTGCTGATGGCCAACATATTGCCGTTGGCGTTGCTGCTTGCGGGTACGACGGAGAGCTCGAGCGTCAATTTTGCGTTGATGATGTTTTCGGGATGCATGATTGGCATGGGCACGGCAATATTCAAGCCGCCCGTTCAGGGTGTCGTAGCGAAATCGCTCAACGAAAAGAATTCTGGCTTTGGTTTTGGGCTGTTTTATTGGGTCGTGAACGTCGGTGGCTTTTTGGCGCCGCTGTGCGCGAGTGCTTTGCGCGGAACTGAGGCTGCGCCGACGTGGCATTACGTGTTTTATAGCGCGGCGATTGTGACGACGTTTAACTTTTTCATAACGCTCTTCCTCTTCAAAGAGCCGAAGATTTCAGCAAAAGAGACGGCAAAGCGCGAAAAAGAATCGATGGGCGCTGTTTTCGTCAAGACGATGAAGACGCTTTTCGAAGACAAGTCGATGTTGTTCTTTTTGCTCATCGTGTCGGGTTTCTGGTTCATGTTCATGCAGTTGTGGGATTTGTTGCCGAATTTCCTCAATGAATGGACCGATCGGCGCGGAATTGGTGAAGCGCTTTTGTCGGCCGCGATGTGGATGGATGGATCGACGCTCGAGGCGCCGGGGTGGGCTGTGCGCTTTATCAAGTCGTTCTTGGAATCCAATGGAGCGCTCAAGCCAGAGATGATCATCAATATCGATTCGGCGGCGATTATCATCTTCGTCTTGCCGCTTTCGGCTTTCTTTGCGCGTTATCGCATGATGACATCGCTCATCTTGGGCATGGTCATTTCGGTCGTCGGGTTTGTCCTTTCGGGGATGACGATGTCGGGTGGCATCGCTTGCCTTGCGATATTCATCTTTGCAATTGGCGAAATCATCTGCTCGCCGAAATTTAGCGAATACATTGGCATGACGGCGCCTGAAGACAAAAAGGCGGTTTACATGGGATTTTCGAATATCCCGTTTGCAATCGGCTGGTCTTTGGGCAACCTGATTTCGGGGCCATTGTACGAGGTCTTGGCTTCGAAAGCGACAATTGCACGTAGTTGGCTCGTCGAACACGGCAACGTTTCGGCCGAATCGCTCGAAAGTGTCAAGCTCGACGAATTGATGCAACGCGTCCAAGACGCGATCGCCACGACGCAGGGACACCCCGTCGATGCCTATCAGGCGACAGAAGTCCTTTGGGATGCCTATCATCCTTCAGTTGTTTGGGTGATCTTGGGCGTCGTCGGCGTGGCGTCGATGATCGGCATGATCGTGTTCTATTACAAGAGCGGTATGAAAGAAAAAGAAGAAGCTCGCGAAAAAGCTGCTAAAGAAGCCGCCGAAGCCGCTAAATTGGCTCAATCCGAAGAATCGGGAGAATCCGAAGAATCGGGAAAATCCGAAGAATCGGGAGAATCTGAAGAATCGGGAGAATCCTATGTCAAGAGATAAATAAACTGCTCTTGACCTAGATGCTTTCTAGCCATGGGGTTGTGACCAAAGGTGACGGCGATGGCTAGAAGGCGCAATTGGCGCAACCCCATATTATCGATGGAGTAGGAAATGTATCTGAATGGATTTGAATGGTTTATCTTCGGGCTTTGCCTCGTCTTGATCTTGGGCTTGATGAATAACGTGGCAGTGAGTCAGAAACTCGCCAAGTGCATCGCGAGCAAACGGACGAAGACGCGATGAAATCGAGCGAAAACGCGAAGGAATCGCGTGGAGAAACGATACAATCGAGCGCCGCGGCGAAGGAATCGCGCGGAGAAACGGTGAAAGAACGGATTGCCGCGGCATTAGTCGAGTTTCGTCGCTTGTTCGAGGCATTCGAACGGGCGGGATTCAAGCTTTATGCCGTCGGCGGCTGTGTTCGCGATTGGGTATTGGGGCGCGTGCCGAAAGACATCGATTTTACGACCGATGCCTTGCCATCGGAGACGAAGGCGATATTGGCGGCGAATCAATATCCCGTCATTCCCGTGGGCGAAGTATTTGGCACGATAGCGACGAATATCGATAAGAAGACCTACGAAATCACGACGTTTCGCGTCAAAGAGTCATATACGCGCGGGTCGCGCCACCCCGTCGTCTGCTACGGGCGCGATTTAGCGCTCGACCTCGAACGCCGCGACTTGACGATAAATGCGATGGCTACGTCGATATCGGGCGAAATCGTCGATCCATTCGACGGGCTCGGCGATTTGGAACGTCGCGTTTTGCGCGTTCCGCGGAGTTCCTACGAACGATCGGTCGATATCTTTTCCGACGATCCACTTCGGATATTGCGTTTGGCTCGCTTCAAAGCTCGATTGGGCTTCGACGTCGACATCGACGCGCAACGCGCCGCGCGCGATATGGCCGGAACAGTGCTCACCGTGAGCCACGAGCGTTGGTATTCCGAGATCGACGGTCTCTTGTCGGCGGCGCATCCCGAGGCGGGGCTCTCGTGGCTCGACGAAGTCGGCGTTTTGTCGCTCATCGTCCCCGAAATGCGCTTGCTCCACGGGGCGCACGTCGCGCCGCCATCGCTCGTGCCAGGTATTGCACAAAATTCAGATATCGATCTGTGGCATCGAATTTTATCGATATTGCCATCGATACCGCCAGACGGCGATCTCCGATGGTGTATCATATTGGGAACTATCGGTTATGCCGTTTCTAACCAAGGCATTTGGGCCGATAGCGTTTCGACGATGCTCGCTCGAGAAATTTGCCAGAGATTCAAATTTTCTTCGGCAAGGGCAAGTAGTATTGAAAGAAAATTAGTTTCGATACCGAGCCAATCGCCCACCTATCGTTCGGCACGCGAACTCGCCCAAGCCGTCGTGCCCGACCTCGACAGCTGGATCGCCTACCAAGATTGCAAATGCGCCCTGCTCCCCGCCCCCCGTCTCGCGCACCAAAAAGCCATACTCGCCGCTTGGCGCGACGCCCTCGAGCCCTACATCGAACGCCCCGAATCGGCTGCGATTCGGTTGCCAAAAGATTTGTCACAAAAATTGATCGAAGCTTTTGGCGTCTCAGGCAAAACACTCGGGCTTTATTTGTCGCATTGCCGCGATGCCGTGCTCGACGAAATCGTCGCCGAAACGGCCCCAGCCGAAGATTTCGTCGACTTTTGCCGCACCCACGACATCGACGAGGGCGCACTATAAAAGGCCACGTTAAAAAACAATAAAAAACCGAATGATGAAACAAAAGACCGAATGGTAAAACAAAAGACCGAATCATAAAACGATAGAGTCTATAAACCCGACCAGTCGCGTACAAAACCCCGACCAGTCGCGTACAACGTCGAACGATGGGTTAAGCGCGTCCAACGGCGAGTTTCCATTGTTGTCGGGTCGTCATACGCCAGTCGTCGGTTTTGGCGGGAGCGAAGCGGCGCTCGATTTCGTAGGTTTTGCAGACGTCTTCTTTTGTATCGTAAATGCCCGCGCCCAAAGCGGCGCACATGGCGGCTCCGAGCGCAGTCGTTTGCAATACGCTCGGGCGGATGAGCTCTTTCCCGAGCAAATCCGACTGCATTTGCATCAATAGGTCGTTGACGCATGCGCCGCCATCGACTTTGACGCGCGTCAATCCGTAGCCCAAATCGGCCGTCATGGCGTCGAAAAGGTCGGTATTTTGTTGGCAAATGCCCATGAGAGCCGCGCGCGCAATATGTGCCCGCGTCGAGGCTCGCGTGAGCCCACAAATCAGCCCGTGGGCATCGGAACGCCAATGCGGAGCGCCTAGCCCTGTGAGCGCCGGCACGACGACGACGCCACCACAATCGTCGACGCTTCGAGCGAGCGACTCTACTTCCGAAGAAGATTCGATGATTTGAAGCCCATCTCGAAGCCACTGCACAATCGCCCCCGCGACAAACGCACTCCCCTCGAGCGCATACGTCACTTCACCATCGATCATCCACGCCACCGTCGAAATGAGCCCACTCTTCGAATGGACGACTTTCCGCCCCGTATTGAGCAGCAAAAACGCCCCCGTGCCAAACGTGCACTTCGCCGCCCCTTGGTCAAAACAGCACTGCCCAAAAAGCGCCGCCTGCTGGTCGCCCAAAATCCCCGTAATCGGTATCCCATCGGGCAGCCCCGGCACACCGCGCGTTGTGCCAAACACCGCACGATTGTCGAGGATTTGCGGCATCATCACCCGCGGAATCCGGAACAGCTCCAACAAATCGTCGTCCCACGCCGTCGCCTCCAAATTCATCAAAAGCGATCGCGATGCATTCGTCGCGTCGGTCGCGTGCGATTCGCCTTGCGTAAGCTGCCACAAAAGCCAGCTATCGACGGTCCCAAAACAAAGATTCCCCTCTTGCGCCGAATTTTGTGCGTCACAATTGTCGAGTATCCACCGAATCTTCGTTGCCGAAAAATACGGATCGCACAGCAACCCCGTCTTCTCGCGAATCATCGGCTCAACTCCCGCCGCCTTGAGCGCCTCACACGCCGAACGCGTCCGCCGGCATTGCCACACAATCGCCGGATAAATCGGCTTCCCCGTCTTGCGCTCCCACACAATCGTCGTTTCGCGCTGGTTCGCAATCCCAATCCCCACGATTTGCCGCGCATCGATACGCGCACGCGCAATCGCCGTCCCAATCGCCTCGAGCACCGACTGCCAAATCTTGTCAGGGCTATGCTCAACAAATTCGGGTTTCGGATAAAATTGCTGAAATTCCTGCGACGCAGAACCGCAAATGTGCAATTTTTCATCGACAATCAGCACAGTTGTCGAAGTTGTACCTTGGTCAATAGCGAGTAAATAGGGCATCGGTTTGATCCTGTGATTGGGTTTGTGTGGGGCGCGTCTATGGCTATCGCCATACGCCGCGCGATTTGCCCCGTCTATGGCTGCGCCATACGCCGGGGCGTGCGTCTATGGCTATCGCCATACGCCGCACGTTTTGAATGGCTGTCGATAAATAGAACGACATCGACCACGGGTGACGCAAAAATGCGCCAGATTCGGCGATATTTGTACATATACACCGATCGGAGCGCATCGCGAATCGAATAAAATGGACTGCATAGCCGGTCTATGCTTGAACGCAAATTTTGGATGTTATAAATAGGAGTGATGTTTTTTAGGCGCGGGAGTGCCAATTCTTAATTAGGGGAAGCCATGAAAGAGCAAATTAAAGCATGCCAGGAAGCATTGAAGAGGAATCCAAACGATCGAGAAGCGTTTAGCACGCTTGCGCAGTTGCTCAAGCAAGCGCGTCGCTGGAAGGCGATCATTGGCTTGTATGAGGCGTATCCAGAAATGGCTGATTGGACTGACCTCGTTCAGGCACTCAAAGAACACGCGACACAAGAAACCCAGCCCGAGAAACGTAGCGTAATATTCCATATTATGGGGCAAATCTTGGAATTCAAGATCGGCGACACAAACGATGCCATCAAATGCTATCAGTATGCTGTTAAAACGTGGCCTTTGCGTTCCGAAAGCTTCGACGCTGCGCGTCGCTTGTATATCAGTCGCAATAACGTCAAAATGGCGGTTAAACTCATCGAAGTCGAATTGAGCTTCGAAAATCTTCCACTCGAACGCAAAGCGAAGCTCTATGCCGAAATGGCGAGCATTTGCACTGAATACGCCAATGCCCCCGATAAAGCTGAGAAGTATGCGGCTATGGCAAGAGCTACCGAACAAAAAGCGCTCGAAATGGCTCAACAACGCGAAGCCGAAGTCGCCGACGATCGCGATGAATCTGCCGAAGTCGCAGAGGAGAAGGCCGAAGTCGCAGAGGAGAAGGCCGAAGAAGCTGTAGCCGTCGAAGAACCAGCCGTCAAAGAAGCTGCCGAAGTCGCCGAAGAACCAGCCGTCGAAGAAGCTGCCGAAGTCGCCGAAGAATCCGTCGCTGTCGAAGAAGCCGCAGCTGTCGAGGAGCCATCTGAAGCCGCAGAAGAAGCCGCAACCGTCGAAGAAGCCGCAGCCGTCGAAGAGCCCGCCGCAGTTGCAGAGGAGAAGACCGAAGAAGCCGCTATCGAAGAATCCACCGCAGTTGCAGAGGAGAAGGTCGAAGAAGCCGCTATCGAAGAATCCACCGCAGTTGCAGAGGAGAAGACCGAAGAAGTCGCCGTCGAAGAATCCGCCGCAGTTGCAGAGGAGAAGACCGAAGAAGTCGCCGTCGAAGAACCTGCCGAAGTAGCCGAAGAATCTTCGGAACGCGTGGCGATTCCCGAATCTTTTGCGACGATTAGCGATTGTTGCGATGAAATCTTCCGCCTCAACGACACCAACACACCCGATGCAATCGAAGACGTCGCACTCAAGGGTGTGGCATTGGCGCAAAACATGGAAGATGCCGAACCGATCTTCGAAGCGCTCGAAGAAGTCGAGCAATATGGCGCTTTAGCCGTCGTCTTGGCAGATCTCTGCGATCGCACGCGTGGCGATTCCGAAAAACGCTTGCTCAAAGCTGATCGCGCCGACGTCCTCGATTTGCGCCTCGATAAGCGCGCCGAAGCCGTCGAAATCGCCACGCCTATCGCCGAAGGCGAAGACCGGGCTTCATTCAAAGCGCGCGCCGTTTTGGCTGGTACCGACCACGCCGAATTGACAAACCTCGCCGCGACGATGAACGATTTGCTCAAAAAGTTGCGCAGAACCCCCGAAGAAATGCCGCTCATCGGCGATCTGGCCGAGCTCTACGATCACCGTATGGATTCGCCAAAAGATGCCGAAGAACAATACAAACGCATCAAATTGGCAGAACCGAAAAATACGAAGATGTTGCGGTTCTATTGCCGTTATTACGAAGCGGCGAGCGATTGGCAACGCGTTTTGAGCACACTCCAGACGCTCAAGGGCGCTGTGGCTGGCACATACCGCGAACTCCTCGTTGCACGACAAATTGCGCGCGTCAGCGAAGAAAAACTCAACAATCCCAATAAAGCCGTCAGCGTTTGGAATCAGTTCATTAAAGAAGGTTTATTCGTCGAAACGGCCCGCGAAGCGCTCATCGGGCTCTATACGCGCACGGGTAAATTCCAAAATCTACTCGAGATCTACAAAAACGACCTCGAAGCCCTTGCACCCGAACAGACAAAAGAACGCATCGAAGTCATCAAAAAGTGCATCGAAATCAACGATAAGCACACGAATAACGATGCCATGGTGATCAAACTCTATCACCAAATTTTGTCGATCGATCCCGATAACGATGAAGCTGTCAATGCGCTCGTCGAACGATACGAAGCATCGAAGCGTTGGAACGACTTGCTCAAAGTCTTGAATCAAAAGGCCGAACGCACGACCGATAAAGAAGCTTCGGTTCAAATTTACTACCGAATCGCCAATCTCTGGAGCAAGAGTTTGGCGAACGTCAATAAATCGATCGAACCTTTGCTCAAAGTCGTCGAAATCGATCCGACTCAGCGCCCAGCACTCCAACAATTGCACGATTTCTACGAGCAAAAGAACAACTGGGCAAACCTCTACGACATCATCGACAAAGAAGCCGATGTCGCCGATGCCGCCGAAAAAGTCACGCTTCTCAAGCGACAGGCCGAAATCGGAGAAGCCAATCTCCATAGCCCCGAGAAAGCCATCGAAAGCTGGGAAAAACTCAGTCAATGCCTCGAGGATCCGAGCGAAGCGCTCGCAGAGCTCGCACGCCTCTATAAAAAACAAGGCAATTTCGAAGCGCTTTTGGCGAATTACCAGCGAGCGCTCGAATTCGCCCATAGCCAAAGCGAGAAGATCGATGATTTGAATGCCATCGCGCAGATCTATCTCACGAAACTCGACAATCGCGAAAAGGGTATCGAAACGCTGACGGGCATGCTCGACATCGAAGAGGGCAGACAAGATGCTCTCGATCAATTGACACAAATTCGCGTCGAAGCGAAAGAATGGAGCGAACTCGTCGCACTCTATACGTCGATCGGGCGAGCCGAGCAGGTCTATGAGCTACTCGACCTTACGGCGGCCGACGAAGACGAAGAAGAAACGCAGATCGAGCTCTATAACCTCATGGCGAAGATCGCCCAAGATGAGCTCCATAGCGACGATATGGCAATTGCCGCCTATGAAAAGATCCTCGACGTCGATGCAACGCACGAAGAAACCGCAAAACGCTTGCTCAAGTACTATCGCGAACACGGCGACCACAAAAAGGCAATCGAAGCGATCCAAATCATCATCGCTTGGACATCCGATCTCGAAGAAAAAATCGCCATGCACGTCGAAATCGCCGAGCTCTACGAAAACGAACTCGACGATATCGATCACGCCGCCAATTGGTATGCTAAAGTCGTTGCTTTGGCGCCTAGCCGTAAAGCGCTTCGCGACCATTTCGAAGATTTGGCACTCCGTGGCGAAGCATACGCACTCATCTATGACGTCTATAAACCGCTTCTCGACAGCGATCAGTGCGATGCCGAATCGAAAGTCGATATCCACCGCGTCTTTGCCCGCGTTTGTCAAAAACACCTCGATAAATCCGAAGAAGCTATGCATGCTTGGGAAGTTTGCCTCGCCGCCGATGCAAACGATACCGAAGCTCTCGACGCTCTCGAAATCCTCTACGACGATGCAGCTGAGTATTCAAAATTGCTCGAAGTCATCGATCGCAAGCTCGAACTCGCGACCGATCCCGACAGCATCATGGCGCTTGCATTCAAACGTGCAAAGATCCTCGTCGATCAACTCAACAACACCGATATGGCCGAGGTTTCCTACCTCAAAGTCCTTTCGATCGACGAAAACAACGTCGATGCCATCCGCGGCCTCAAAGCCATCTACGATGTCACGGAGAATTGGACAAAGCTCGCCGATATCCTCAAAAAAGAATGCGATATCGCCACTTCGTCCGAAGATCGTCTCGATACGTCGTTCGAATTGGCAGAAATTAAACGCAACCATTTGTCGGATCTCGAAGGTGCAATTCGCATTTACGACGAAATCCTCAAAGAAAATTCGAGTCATGCGCGAACGATCGCCGTCCTCGAACAACTCGTTCGCGAAGGCATTCAAGCGGCGAGAATTGCGGCTATCCTCGAACCCGTCTATGCGACGGCTGGCGATACCGTCAAACAATGCAAAGCACTCGAGATTTCCCTCAAAGATCTGAGTGGCAAAGAACGCATCGACGTTTTGTGGCAAATATTCGAACTCCAAAATGGCGTCATCAACGATTCAAATGCTTCGTTCGAAGTTGCCGTTCGCATCTTTAACGAAACCCCCGACGACGAACGCATTTGGCAACACCTCGACGAAATCGGTGCCCAAATCGACGACGAAGAGACTTGGAATGCCCTCGCAAATCTCTATGCAACCGTCGTTTGCGATGCCGAACACGCCGAAGATTGGCGCTATGAAATCCTCTTCAAACGCGCACTCATCGTCGAAGAAAAGCTCCAGCACGACAAAGACAGCATTGCGCTTTGGGAAACATATCGTGCAAAGAACCTCGACAATGCGACGGCGATTGCACACCTCGAAAGGCTCTATCGCGACAATGCCGAGTTCAAAAAACTCGTCGAACTCCTCGAATTCGAAGTTACACTCGATTCCTACAACGACGAAGAACGCATCGCGATCGAACTCCAAGCTGCCCAAATCTACGAAGACATTCTCGGCAGTTCCGCCGAGGCTATCCGTGTCTATCGTGCAATTTTGGAAATCGATCCGAGCCGTAAAGAAGCCCTCGATGCCCTCGAACGACTCTATCAGGCGTCGGCGCAATGGCGCGATTTGGCAAAACTCTACGACGATGAATTGTCGATCTATTCGGAAACGAGCAAGCTCAACGAAATTCGCTGCAAGCTCGCAGTTGTTTGCGAAAACGAAATTGCCGATTACGAACGCGCTGTCGAATGTTATAGAAGTGTACTCGATACCGATAAGTCCGAAGGTGTACTCGAAGCCGCAAGCGGCTTGCTCAATCACCTCGTCGGCGTCGAAGGCGACAATGTCGTCGAATACCGATCGGCTTTGTGCGAATTACTCGAACCGATCTTCGTCGATAACGGCGATAAATCGAAGCTCATCGACATTTTGCGCATCGAACTCGCCGATGTCGAAGATGCCTACGAAAAAGTCGAACTCAATCGCCGCATAGCGACGATTCTTAAAGACGACTTGGGTGACGACGTCGGCGCTTTCGAAGCGATGAAAGCCGCGCTCAAAATCGACATTGCCGATGCCAAATTGCGCGAAGATTTCGAAACACTCGCGCTTAAACTCGATCGCCCGAAAGAAATCATCGATCTCTACGAAGCGAGCATGGATGGCGCCGATGACGAAATTCTCAAGCACGATTTGTATAAGAGAATTGCAAACGTTTACGAAGAAAAACTCCAAGATAACGAGAATGCGATTAAGGCGTATCGCATCATGATCGATCTCGACGAGATGGATTTGGATTCGCTCAACGCCCTAGAAACGCTCTATACGAACGATCAAAACTGGGAGCTCTTACTCGATATCCTCAATCGCAAATCCGAAATCGGGTCGGGAGACGAAAAAGTCAGCATTTTGCGCAAGATGGCGACGATTAACTGCGATTGCCTCAATCGCCCGAAATCGGCTATCGAGAATTATTGCGAAATTCTCAACAATCTTCCCGACGATATGGACAGCGTCACGGCGCTCGAATCGCTCTACGAACAAACCGAAGATTGGCAGGCTCTGTGCGATAATTACGGCATTAAATTGCAACACGCTACGACCGACGAAGAACGCCGCGACATCTTGCGTCAAACGGCGATCATCCTCGAACAAAAGATCAATGCAAAAGACGAAGCCGTCCAGAATTACCGACAAATTCTCGATCTCTTCCCACGCGACGAAGAAACGCTCGACGCCCTCGACAAGCTCTATCAAGCACAAGACGATTTCGACGACCTCGCCAGCGTCTTACAACGAAAACTCGAGATCCACGAAAACGACGACCAAACCAATATCTTGCGCTTCCGCCTCGGGCAAATTTACCAAAACAAGCTCGATTCGATGTCGCAAGCTATCGAATACTACAAGGCGATTCTCGAACAAAATCCCGAGCACGAAGGCGCAAACCGTTCGATGCGCGAGCTCCTCGAAAACGAAGATTACAAACTTGAGGCCTCGAAAGTCCTCGAATCCGTCTACGATCGCACCGAACAATATGAGTTCTTGGCTCAAGTTCTCGAAATTCAACTCGAACAAGAATACGATCCGATGCAGCAAGTTCAATTGCTCGTCCGCATCGCATGTATTCATCAAGATGCCCTTTCGAACTACGACGCTGCGTTCGACGATTTGGCTCGCATTCTCAAGATCAACCAAGATCGCGAATACATCGATCGCATCGAAAGTTTGTGCGATATCCTCGACAACACGGCGAAACTCGTCGACGTCTATGTCGAAGTTGTGGCAAACGTCTACGAACCCGAAAAACAAGTCGCTTTCGACAATAGAATCGCCGATTTGTTGCGCAATCGCCTAGGTGACGAAAAACGCGCTGAAGAATTCTATAAGACGACGCTCGAAGTTTCGTCTGACGATGCCCATGCACTCGAAGCTCTCGACGAAATCTATACGAAGCGCGAATCTTGGACCGATTTGCTCGAAATACTCGATGCAAAGTTCAACGCTGCAAAAGACGACGAAACGCGAATCGCCATCCTCTATCGCACTGCCGATACGCAAGAATCGAAGTGCGAACTCCACGACGATGCCATCGCGACATATCGACGCATTCTCGAAATCGATAAACGTCAAGAAAAAGCTATCGAGCTCTTGTCGGCTATCTACGAAAGCCAAGATATGTGGGCCGAATACGTCGATCTCATTCGTTCCCAAATCGCCGATGCCCAAGAACAAAGAGAAATCCTCGCGCTTAAATTCAAATTGGCGAAGATCCAGAACGAAAAATTGGGCGACAATTTCGATGCAATCGAAACGCTCAAAGATATCCTCAATACCCAATCCGACGATGCCCAAGCTCGTGCATACCTCGAAGAACTCTTCGAAAAAGGTCAAGATATCGTCGAAATCGCCGAAATCCTCGAGCCCATCTACAAAGCAGGCAACGAATGGCATAAACTCATCCATTCTCTCGAAAAACGCGCCGAACACGAAGAAGATGTATTTACGAAGGTTCAAATCCTCGAGCAGATCGCGAAGACGTATCGCTATAATCTCGAAGATTTATCGAAGGCTCTCGACGCCTACGGTCGCATGTTCCTATTGCAACCCGCCGATCGCGATATCCAAGAGCACGTCGAACGCTTCGCCTCGCAAACGCTCGAACTCAACGTCTGGTACGATTTGTACGATAAGGCGCTGACCGATAACCTCGTTGAAGACGATTCCGATCGCCGCATCATCATTTTGTCGTTGGCGCATTTGGCTGCCGAACGCATGGCGAATCACGATAAAGCTCGCCAATTGTGCGAAGCTATCCTCGCCGATGATCCCGAAGAAATGGCTGCCTACGACATCCTCGAGTGGTCGTATGCCCAAAAACAAGAGTATGCGCGCTTGCTCGAACTCTGGGCGAAGAAATCCGAAATCGTCCAAGAAGTCGATCAAAAGATCGGATTGCTCATGCGCATGGCGACGATTCAAGAAGAAGTTTTGCACGACGATGCCGCGACGGCAAAGACGTATCAAGATATCCTCGATATCGAACCCGTTGCAATGCCCATCGCTGCCGCGCTCGAACGACTCTTGCGCAAGACGTCGCAATACGAAGAACTCGCCGATTTCTACCGTCAACGTAGCGATTTTGCTCAAGACGACGAAAGCCGTGTCGAATACCTACACAAGCTCGGCGTCGTTTTGGCACGCCAACTCAAACAAACCGCCGAAGCGACCGAAGTTTTGGGCAATGCCCTCAGCATCGACAAAGATTCGTCGGCGTGCAAACGCGCCCTCGAAGCCATGCTCAACGAAACTGAGCCGACCGAAGAAAACGCCGAAATCCGTAGCTCAATGGCACATCTCCTTGAGCCGCTCTATGGCGATGACGATTGGAATAAGCTCGCTCGCGTCCTAGGCGTCCTCATCGATACGACCGACGACACATACGACAAAGTCGCTCTCTATATGCGTTTGGCCGATCTCTACGAACGCCACGATGCACACCCAAAACGCGCCTTCGATGTCTACGCCAAGGCTTTCGTCGCCATTCCGAATACCGAGAATGCTCGCGAAAAACTCGAAGAATTGGCAGAAAAACTCGACGCCTATGCACAATTGGCCGATGTCTATATGCAGGCAATCGAGACGACCGAAGACGACAACGAAAAATTGTCGCTCTACGAGCGTGCCGCTCAGATCCGTTGCGAAAAACTCGACGAAAAACAAGTCGCTGCGACGTGCTACGAGGCCATCCTCGCACTCGATGAGTTCAATCTCAATGCGATACATGCGCTCGAAAAACTCTATGCACAGCTCAAAGACTATGCAAAGAACGTCGCCATCCTCAAGAAACACGTCGAAATCGCAAACGATCTCATCGATCAAAAAGATCTCCTCTACAAGATCGCCGATCTCCAAGAAAATGCGCTCAACCAAGTCGATGAAGCGATCGATGCCTATAACGAAGTCCTCAACCTCGATCCCGAAGACGCCGTCGCTCTCGATGCTCTCGAAAGACTCTATGCGCAGACCGAAAATTGGACGGCCCTCGTCGATATCTATGATCGCAAGCTCAATGTCAGCGACGGTACGTCGGATTCGATCGGCATTCTCGTCAAAATCGCGAGCACCTATCGCGATAAAATGGGCAACGACGATGAAGCTATCCAGTACTATGCTCGCGCTTTCGAGCAAGATCGCACCAATGTCGATGTCGCTTCTGCTCTCGAAACGCTCTATGCAAAGACCGAACAATACGACGATCTCATCACCGTCATCGAATCCCAAGTCGACGTCGCAAGCAATCACGGCGATGCCGCACTCAAACACTCGCGACAAATCGATATGGCTCATATCCTCATCGATAACGTACACGACGATATGCGTGCTATCGACGTCCTCAAGAGCATCCTCGACGATGACGATCAAAACGAAGCCGCCATCGATATGTTGCAAAAACTTCTCGAAAAAGAAGAACTCGTCAACGAAATCGCAGCGATCCTCATCCCGATCTACAAACAAAATCATCGCGATGCCGAATACATGGGCATCTGCGAACGAAAGATCGATGTGGCTCAAGACGAATTCGACAAGCGTTCGCTCTATATCGAAGCCGCTCACGTCGCCGACGAAGTCCTCAACGACCCCGATAAGGCCTTCGGATTCATCGAGAAAGCTCTCATGGCAAATCCATCCGACGACGAAATCGTCGAATTGGCAGAGACGATTGCTTCGCGCCACGAACGATATACAACCCTGACGGTGCTCTGCGAAAAAGTCATCGAAACTGCCGACGATCCCGATGCTTCGATCAAACTTTCGCTCATCGCGGCAAAATACTACGAACAACAACTCACCGATCTCGACAAGAGCATTGCACAATACGAACGCATTCTCGGGATCGATGCCATGAACGAAGATGCTCTCTCGAACTTGCATCGACTCTATCGACAAACTCAGCAATTCGATAAACTCGCCGATATCTTGGCGACGCGCATCGATAACGGGGCTCAGCCGATTAACGAATTGCGCTACGAACTCGTCGAAATCGTCATCGAAATAGAACCCGAACGCGCGCTTGAACTGCTCAAACAAATCCTCTGGGACGAAAACGATAACGAAAAGGCTGTCGCCGCACTCGAATCGCTACTCGCGAATAAAGACCTCGTCGGCGATATCGCCGAAATCCTCGAACCGCGATACGCTCAAAATGGCGACGACGAAAAACTCGCCAAATTGCTCGAAGCAAAGATCGAAGTTTCGCAAGATCCCGTCGATAAACTCACCTATACGAAGCAATTGGCGCAAATTCAGCGCGATAAACTCGGCGACGATTCCGCGGCTCTCGCGTCGTATCGCAATGCACTCGTCTGCGACCCGAGCGATGCCGATGTCATGAATGCCATTGAAGAAATCGCCGAAAAAATCGAACGCTGGGACGATTTGGCACAAGCCTATGCAAAAGCTATCGAAGTGGCGAGCGACGATACCGACAAAATTGCCCTCATGGCGAAATTGGCAAAACTCGATGCTCAAAAACTCGGACGAAACGACGAAGCCGTCGATGTGCTCAAGAAAATCCTCGAACTCGACGCCGAAAACATCGACGCTTTGCGTCTGCTCGAATCGATCTATGCCGCCGAAAACAAATCCGCGGAATTGCTCGAAATCCGCTCGACGTTGGCATTGCTCACTTTCGAACCCGATGCTCAAAAAGCACTCCTCTTCCAATGTGCCGATTTGGCTCTCAACGTGCTCAATCTCAACGAGCGCGGCATGGGCTTCCTCGAAAAGATCGTCGAAATCGATGATACCGACCTCAATGCCATCGATCCGCTACTCGTCCTCTATTCTGAAGCCGGCGCGTTCGATAAATACGTCGAATTGCTCAACAAGAAATTGCTCTCGACGAACGACGATGACGCTCGCTTCGACATCTATATGACGATCGCAAAAACAGCCGACGAAAAACTCGACGATGCTGCCATGGCTATCGATGCCTATAACGATGCGAAGAACATTCACAGAACGCCCGAGATTTACGCCGCTCTCGAACGCATCTATGCCGCGCATGAGCAATATCAAGACCTCGATGATTTGTTCCTCGCTCAAATCGACGATACCGATTCGACGGCGAAGAAGGCTGCTCTCAAAGTCAAACGTGCTCAGATCGCCGAAGTCCATTTCGAAAACGATATGGATGCCATCGACCTACTCAAAGATGCCCTCAACGACGATCCTGCCAATGCCGACGCTTTCAACGGGCTCGATAAGCTCTATTCGAAGAATGGCGAATTCCAAGAGTTGTACGACTTGCTCGAAGAGCAGAAAAAAGCCGCAACCGACGAAAACCTCATTCTCATCTTCAACATTCGCATTGCAAAACTCGCTGCTACGCACCTAGGCGACGTCGATACCGCGATCCGTTCGCTCAAAGACGTTCTCCAAGTACAAAGCAACAACGTCGAAGCTCTCGATTCTCTTATCGACATCTACGAACAACAAAAATCCTACGACCTCGCTCTCAACGCCTTGCACGCCAAGATCAAAATCGTCGATTCGCCCAAAGACGAAGCCCCGATTTATTGCCACGTCGCTCGCATCGTTCGAAAAGCAAATTGGTCGGTCGAACAAATCGAAGCGAGCTATCAGGCGGCGTTGCAACGCGACCCAGAATGCGAAGAAGCACTCAACGAGCTCATGGCAATTGCCGAAACTTCGGGCGATTTACAAAAGACATTGCAACTGCTCTCGCACAAGGCAAAACTCCAAAGCGACGACGATGCCAAGATTGCGGTCTATGAAAAGATCGTCGAAACCGCATCGCAAGCGCCTGAATTTGCTAAAGTTGCCGCAATTGCATTGCAACAAATTCACGAATTGCGCCCCGACGACATCGACGTCTCAGAAAAACTCGTCAATGCCTATATCAAAGCCGACGATTTCGCCGCCGCAAAACCCATCCTCAACGGCATTATCGATAGCCTGACCGAATCGAAACAGACGAAGAAACTTCCGCCGTTCTACAGCCTCAAAGGACGCATGCTCAAAATGAGCGGTGATCTCGACGGCGCTCGACAAGCCTTCGAAGCGGCCAATGCCATCGATAAAAACAACATTCCCAATAACCTCGAACTCGGCATCATGCTCTTCGAAAGCGGCGACTACGACGCAGCTCTCAAGATCATGCAAACCTTGTTACTCCACCAGATGAACGTCAAAGACAAAGAGGTCAAAACGAACATCTTCTACTACTTGGGGATGTTGCGCGTGAAAACGAACGACCCCAAACGCGCGAAAGATATGTTCAACCGCGCACTTGGCGTCGATCCAAACCACGCTCCGACAAAGGCGGCACTCGCCGAACTCGGCTAACCACTCGTTGTCGAATCTACGCTAGCGCCCGATAAAGGCGCTGGCGCTATATCGATCAATCTCTATACGCCGCGGCTTTGCTCGCGGCGTTTTTTCTGTTCGTATTGGCACACGATGTGCAATATTACGCATCAACGCAAGGGCGATTCGCCCTTGGGTAACTGTTCATGATGTGAAGATTAAGCGTTATACGCTTAAGGAGGTCGATATGTTTAGAAAAGTTTCATTGTTATCAGCGCTTGTTGTTTCCCTTTTTGCCATGACGGGTTGCTTTTTTGCCGCGACCGATGGCTCCTATTCGGTCAGTGGTAGCTACTCGACGGCGGCTGCGTCGGTCGCCTATTACGGCCCCCACCCCGTCTACGACGTCCATGGCGATGCCGATTGGTGCTCGATATCGGGAGCCCATACGCATAGCTACACGCCTAACGACGATACCTTCTTCGTCGTCGACAATGGGCGTTACGTATTCGTCGGTGACCCGAGCTACTACGTCTCAAACATCAACTTCAATACCTACTACTACATGGGCGTGCATCCTCTACCCGTTGGCAACGGCTGGTGCTACATCAATGGGCCTCACCGTCACCACTGGGCGGCTAGCGGCTACTACAACTACACGCGCGTCGGCTCATACAACTACTATACCTATTACGGATCGCGCAATTCGTACTACAACCCGAACCACACGCACTACGATTTGCAAACCTATTACGTATCGAATCCCCCCGTCCGATATCAAACCAGTTACAGAACGACTGTAGGCTATAGCCGTCCGTTGCCCGGCTACAATAGCTATAACTACAATAATAGCTATAATAACAACTACGGGTATACGAATAACCGCTACAATAACAACTATAACTACAACAACAGCTACAATAACGGTTATAACAACAACTACAATTATAACAACAACTACAACAACGGCTACAACAGCAACACGCGGCCTTCGTCGACGACTTCGACGACGCGCCCATCTTCGACGACCGTCGTTCGCCCCTCGGCGACGACGCCTTCGACGACGGTTCGCCCCTCGGCGACGACGCCTTCGACGACGGTTCGCCCCTCGACGGGTAGTTCGAGTTCGACCGGCTCATACGTCCGCCCCTCAACGGGTAGTTCGAGTTCGACCGGCTCATACGTCCGCCCCTCGACGGGTAGTTCGAGTTCGACCGGCTCATACGTTCGCCCCTCGACGGGTAGTTCGAGTTCGACCGGCTCATACGTCCGCCCCTCGACGGGTAGCTCAAACCGCGTCTATCCGAATGGTAAAGGACAATACATGCAAAGTGGTAGCAGCGACGAAGACGATAGCCGATCGAGCGGTAGCAGCAGCGGTCGCAGCAACTCCGAAAGACCTCGACGCGCAATGCCCGTTCGAGCTCGCTAGCCGCAGGCGGTAACGCCCCACGCATCATGAACAGAAAGCGCCTAGAAATAGGCGCTTTTTTTTTGCTTTTCCAGTCCACCGACTAAATAATACAACCACATATACTTACATGTAATTATAATATACTTGAAAAAATCACGATAGATTACGTTGACATTGCCCCCGATTGGCTCTAGAGAACGTGGGCTTAAAAGACTAAAAAATGGTCTTTCGAGCGTCTTTTTAAGTGTTTTTGTGCGCACGCCGTGTGTCGTCAGTGTGAGCCTCGTTGGCTCACTTTTTTTCACTTCGAAGGGTACGAGAAGATGAGTAAAAAGTTTTGGATCTTTGCGGGTTTGTTGGCTTCTATGGGAATGGTTGCATGCGAGGAAGAGAGCGATAATTCTTGCGACCCGACGAATTTCCCGTTTTGTGCCGATGGCGTATACTATACATGCGTGAATAACACTGTCGTTGAAGAAAAATGCGCGGCTGGATCTGTTTGTGTTGCCAATCTCAATGGCTGCGTCAATTTGGACGACGTGAAGTGCGAAGGCTCGGTGAAGAAGTGTATCAATGGCGTTCCCGTGATGTGCGTCAACAATGCATGGGTCGAGAACACCACATGTGCCGATGGCATGGTTTGTAGCGATGGCGAATGCATCGACGACCCGTCGCGAATCTGCAAAGAAAATAGTAAATCTTGCCTAGAAGGCGTGCCCGCAATGTGCACCAATAATGCATGGGTCAAAGGCGATGCTTGTGGCGCCGAGCAAAAATGCGTCAATGGCGCTTGCGTCGTATATAAAGAATGCAACCCCGCCTGCGATAGTGCGACGCAATCTTGCGACACGACGACGGGGACATGCAAAGATTTGCCTAAACAATACACCGTCGAAAACGTCGGCACGCTCACGATTACCGAATCCAATACGTGCGAACGCACGGGAAAAGGCAAAAACATCGTTTTGCGCGGCGATGTCCTCACGAAAGAAAAGATTTATCGCGGCGGCGGCGTCGTCGTCAGCGGCAACAAAATTACGAAAGTCGGCGCCATCACCGACGCCGACATGAAAGATGCAACCGTCATCACATGCCCCAATGCCGTCATCTCGGCGGGATTGATCAACGGCCACGATCATATCACGTTCAATAACCAATCGCCCGATTCTTGGGGCGACGAGCGATTCGACCATCGCCACGATTGGCGAAAAAACAAAAATGGTCACTCCAATCACAATGGCAAATCCGCCGGTCCCAACGAAGTGACCGAACTGCGTCAGCTCCTCTCGGGCTCTGTCGGCGTCTTCGGTTCGGGCGATGCACAAGGATTGATCCGAAATATCGATAGAAAAGATGCTTACGGCAATCATTATTATCCGAAATATGAAACTTTCCCCCTCGGTGATAGTAGCGGTAAAATGTTGAAATCTGGTTGCTCGTATTCTTTTAAACTCTCGAATTATGCGTTTGGTCCGCATATCGGCGAAGGGATTAACGAAGAAGCGCTCAACGAATTGCGTTGCCTCAGCGGCGATGGAAACGGCTCAAAGAACGTCTTTACAAATAAACTCGCCATTATACACGGCGTCGCGGCTACACCCGACATCGTCAATAAAATGGCGAAAAATGACGTCAAACTCATTTGGTCGCCACGCTCGAATATATCGCTCTACGGTGATACTGCACAAATCGCTATGTTTAAAAACATGGGCGTCACCATTGCACTCGGCACCGACTGGGTCTTGTCGGGCTCTGTCAATGTGCTTCGCGAAATGCAATGCGCAGATTTCCTCAATACGTATTATTTCGACAAAGTACTCTCCGATTACGACATTTGGTTGGCAGCCACTTACAACGTCGCACTCGCTCTCGGATACGCCGATATTACTGGCGACCTCAAAGCCGGCAATATCGCCGACATCGCCATTTATAAAAAATCGAACAACGATGCCCACCGCACCGTTATCGATGCCGCGATGAAAGACGTCACAGCCGTCATCATCGACGGTAAACTCGTCTATGGCGATGCCAATATTATCGACGACAGTAGTGCCGAAAGCTTCGACCTCTGCGGCGTCGCAAAGAAAATTAATACGAAGGCAACCGGCACTTCGAAGTCTTTCAAAGATATTAAAAATAGCGATAGATATGAAACGTTCTATTGCGACAAGCCCACAAAAGAACCGACCTGCATTCCTATGCGCCCGCGCCCCAAAGACACGACAGCCCAAATGACGACCCTCTACGGCGCCGAAAGCTACCGTACCAACAGCTATTTCTCCGACCCCAACGATATCGACGGCGACGGCATTCCAAACGATCAAGACAATTGCCCAACTGTCTTCAACCCGATTCGCCCAATCGACGTCAAAGGTGGCGTCGCCAAACAAGCCGATGCCGATGGCGATGGTATCGGCGATGCTTGCGACCCATATCCGCTCTGCGCCGCAAACGATTCATCTTGCAAATAACTTTTGGGTTCGCCGCTATGGCTACGCCATACGCTGGCGGCTACGCCTATTTGTCGCGCTCGACGAGCGCAACAAATACGGCTTCGCGAAGCGCCTATTGCACGGTGTGCAATACGGCGCTTTTTTTCGACGGTATGGCGTGCCAAATTTATTGCCCAAATGTAGTATATGTGGTTGTGTGTAATATATATGCTTATATATATCCTTTTGTCGCATCATATATTCTCGTTATTATCGAGAAATATTGGCAAAATGACTTGATTCTTATGGTTTTAACCACAATACTACCCGCACCTAGGGCAATGTTGTCCAAGACGAAGGAGTTTTTATGGAAAACAAAAGGTATTTGCTAGCACTAGCTTGTGTGTTGGCATCGGTAGGTTTGGTGTCATGCGACGATAACGACGATAAAGCTCAATGCGATCCTGCGAGCTTTGTTCCTACTTGCGAAGGGCAGTCGTATCTCCGCGAATGCAATGCGCGCGGCATGATTCAGCTCACGCAATGCACGACGTACTGCGTGACGACGGGCAACACCAGCGCTTGCTTCAAAGCCGACGAAAAATGCGATCCGGCCGATTATCCGCAGTGCGTTGGCAATCATTATCTGACGTGCGAGTCGGGCAAAACTGCGAGTCAGAAGTGCGATGATGACCAAATGTGTACGAAGGAGTCGGGTTGCGTATCGAAATCGTCGTGTTCGGGCAATGCGAAAACGTGTGATGGCAATGTACCGAAGACTTGCGTCGATGGCGCATGGCAGGCGGGCACGGCTTGTACCGAGACGCAAAAATGCGACCAGGGCGAGTGCGTTGATATTAGCGATCCCAATCCTCCTGACGAAGTTTGCAAAGACGAACAGCGCACGTGCATTGGCGCGACGCCTGCCATTTGCCAAAACAATGAATGGGTCAAAACAGATCCTTGCACCGATGGAAATCGATGCGTCGATGGCAAATGCGAACCGTTTGTCAAATGTGAAACGGAATGCGATAGACGTACGCAAGTTTGCAATACGAAGACGGGGCAATGCGAAGAACGACCAAAGGGATTCGAAGAAAGCAATGTCGGAACGTTGACGCCGAACGCGTCTAATAACGTTTGCGAACGCACGGGGACGGGGAGCAAACTCGTCTTGCGCGGCGATGTTCTCGCCAAAGACAAAGTCTATCGCGGCGGTGGCGTCGTCGTCAGTGGAAATAAGATTACAAAAGTCGGCGAAATTACCGATGCCGATATGGCCGATGCTACCGTCATTACGTGCCCCGACGCCGTCATTTCGGCGGGCCTCATCAATGCCCACGACCATATCACTTATACAAATGCAAATCCTGGCAATTGGGGCGAAGAGCGCTTTAACCACCGAAACGAATGGCGCAGAGGCAATAACGGGCATAAAGAGATAAAAGCACCAAGAACAAGTGTAAACGAAACGGGCGAGCTCCGCATGCTACTTTCGGGCACGACGTCTATCTTCGGTAGCGGCGATATCAAGGGGCTCGCGCGAAATCTCGATAAACCAAATGCCGTCGATGGGCACGCCTATACGTCTTACAATACGTTCCCGCTTGGTGATAGTAGCGGATTCATGGTCGATTCGGGGTGTACGAAGTATAGCTATGAGTTGAAACCAGGCAAACACGTGCCGCATATCGGCGAAGGCATTAGCGAGTCGGCGCTCAACGAATTGCGTTGTCTCAGTGGCGACGGCAATGGCGCCAAAGACATCTTCGACTCGAAACTCGCCATCATCCACGGCGTCGCAGCGACACCCGAGATCATCTCGGCGATGGCTGAGAAAAATGTCAAGCTCGTCTGGTCGCCGCGCACCAATATTTCGCTCTATGGCGATACGGCGCGCATCCCCCTCTACTACGACATGGGCGTGACGATTGCCTTGGGCACCGACTGGATTTATTCTGGCTCGATGAACATGCTCCGCGAGCTCCAATGCGCCGATTTCCTCAATACGAATTATTTCGATGGAACGCTCACCGATTACGATTTGTGGATGGCTGCGACGTATAATAGCGCCGTCGCCTTGGGCTTCGAAGACGTCTTGGGCAATTTGGAAGCCGGAAAAATCGCCGATATCGCCATCTATAAAAAAGACGGCAAAGACCTCCACCGTGCAGTTATCGATGCCAAGATTCAAAACGTTTCGGCTGTCATCCTCGACGGTAAACTCGTCTATGGCGATGCCAATATCATGACGGGGGGCAATACCGAAGAATTCGATATGTGCGGCGTGACTAAGAAAATCGACACGAAAGCGACGGGCACGTCGATGTCGTTTGCCGATATCAAAAAAGCCGACAAATATCAGTCCTTCTTCTGTGATCAACCCAATGGCGAGCCGACTTGCGTACCCATGCGTTCGCGTGAAGCCGACACGACGAAGCAGTTTACGCCGGCCTATGGCAAAGCGAGCTACGAAGCCAATGCTTTCGTGTCGGATCCCAACGACATCGATGGCGACGGCATCCCCAACGATAAAGACAATTGCCCGAAGATATTCAATCCAGTTCGCATCCAATACGGACCGACGGTTACGGCTATGTTGCAATCCGATCTCGACGGCGATGGCATTGGCGACGAATGCGATCCGTTCCCGTTCTGCAAGGCAAACGACGAAATGTGCGGTACGTTCAATCCAAAAGATAAAGACGGCGACGGCATTCTCAACGAGAAAGATAACTGCCCCGACGTCGCAAATCCCGATCAAAAAGATACCGATGGCGACGGCATTGGCGATGTGTGCGACGCATGCCCCAACGAAGCCGGTATCGCCGCTCTCAATGGTTGCCCGCTCAATGCATCGAAGATCAAAGAGCTACGCGATAAGATGGTCGAAGGTCAAATCAAAGACGGCACCCCCGTCAAGACGTCGGGTGTCGTCGTCGGCTACGGCGTGAAATACGACAACGCAGATGCGAAGTCTGGTTTCTTCATCCAAGATGGAACCGAGGCCGGTGTTTATGTCTATGGAACGAACAGCGCGACGACCGTGGCAATCGGCGATAAAGTGAATGTCGAAGGTTCACTAACCGTCTATAACGGTTTGCTCGAAATTACATCGCCAAAAGTGACGAAAGACGGCACGGAGACTGTCGTCGCTCGCCCGATTACGGCTGCAGAAGCACTCGTCAATCCGAATCCATACGATTCGATGCTCGTCACGGTTACTGGCGTTACGACGACAGCCGAGACACCGACATTTGAGAAGGGCGACACGTCGTCTTGGACTGCTAAAGATGCCGATGGCAACGAAGTTTATATCGACGACTTCGCCGCTGGCTCCGCATTTATGAAGACGGCGATTACCCCGAGCACGTATTATTCGAGCATTACGGGCATACTCGTCTACGATTTCAAAAAGTCGAGAATTGCTCCGCGTTCTGCCGCCGATATCGTGACGAAGACGGTACTCAAAGAAGTGACGTCGGATGTGACATCGGCCGATTGGAATGATACGATCGATTTGACGCTCCAACTCAGCGCTGCTGCGACCGAAGACATGACGATCAACCTCAATTGTGGCACGGGAACGTGTGCAAATAGCACTGTGACGATTCCTGCCGGCCAAACGTCTGCGACGTTTACGCTTACGATGCCGGCCTCGGGCGATGTAACGGTGACGGCAACCGATGCCGATAACAATTCGAAGACGATGACGATTACTGGCACCGACCCCGCAACGCCCGTTTCGGTCGCGAGTATCGTCGCCGATAAACAATCGATCAACCCCGGTGGCAAAGTGACGCTCACCGTCACGCTCAACAAATACGCCAAATCCGAAACGACTGTCACGTTGACATCCGACAACGAAAAAGCAACGCTCAACCCGACAACTCTCACCATCCCCGCCAAGAAAATGGTGGCGACGACCGAATTGTCGGCTGCCGCCGACCTCGCCGAGGGCACGAACGTTAAAGTGACTGCAAAAGTCGGTACGACCGAAGCCAAAGAGCTTTCGATTAACGTAAAGAAAGCTTCGGAAAAATTCGTCGAAACATTTGATGGAATTAAGCCTGAAAAATCCAGCTCGTATGCCGATATTGAGTTTACGAGCACATCGGTAACTGGCGTCACGTGGAATATTGCAAAAGGTCGAACAGATCTCGATGCCTATACTATTGATGGCGCAGGAGTCATGTTTAAGAAGGGGTCGATTTCTACAACACTCACAAGTGGTGTAGGCTCCATTTCGGTTGATGTTAAACGTGGTTATTCAAACACTGATAAAAGAGTTGTAAAACTTCTCGTTGACGACAAAGAGTGTGGTAAGCTCGAAATTAGCGAAAGTACAAAGGAAGCAAAAGAGTACAAAACGTATCAATTAGAATGTAACGATCAGAATAAATCAGGACCAGTCAAGGTTGAAATTACAAATACGACAGAAAGACAGGTCGTCATCGACAATGTCACCTGGACGGCTTTCTAATTCACACTCCGCATCGAACGCCCCAACGGGCGTTCGATGAATGTCGATATTCGACGTTGCAACATTTCCCCCTCTTCCAATAGAAGTGGGGGAATGTCGTTTATGGCGTTTCAAACGCTTTGCCCGTCGATGAAATAAGTTGCGATTCCCGATGTTTGAATCATATCGATAGCTTTGTGCTTTTCGGCATCGCTCAGAAATAGCGGACCATCGCCATTGGGGCGAAAATCGTGAAACGTCGTCATGAGGTTGATGCAGACGTTGGGTATGTGCTCTTTGCACCACGATAAGATGGGATTTGTGCAACAATCGAGGTGCCCAGGCATGACGAGGTGGCGCAAGATATGAGGAGCATGCGGGCGCAGATGCGTCGCCACTTCGATATTGTGCGTGACGATTTCGTAGTAATCTTTTGCGCCCGTTATCGTACGACTACACGGCGCAGTACACTTGAGATCGTAGACAAATGCGTCGATCGACGGCGCCTCGTCGGAGCATAAGATGGGGAGCAAGGTGGGCGAAAAATACATATTTGAATTCAAATATATCGTCGGCACTGTGCCGAGTATTTCTCGCAATTTCCACGATGTCTCTATTGCAAATCCGACTTGTAACGAAGGCTCGCCACCGATCCATTCGATCGATTGGATATTGCCATGCTTTTCAATAAATCGTGCAATAGCTTCGGCATACGACGTCGCATCTTCAATCGGCAAACAATTGTTCCATCGATGCCGCTCTGGGCACGTCGGGCACGATAAATTACAACCACACATATTGATGACTAATGCCGGAACGATACTACATTCCTCGCCTAGGTGTACAAAGTTCTGATATATCCTCGGCTTCGCATCTATGCCACACGCGCCACACAACGCGCTTCGATCGACGCCACACGACTTTGGGCAAATTCGACAAGACTTATATAAAACTCGCAATTTGGATTTGATTTCGTCGTCGTTCATATTGCCCAATTCTACGATTTCACACCCTAACCCCACATCCATACATGGCGATGGGGAAAGGGCTCACGCTCAATCTCCCTCCCATACTGCCAAGAGCGAATTTGCCCAAAGTCGTGTGGCGGGGGGGGGGGGGGGGGGGGGGGCCCCCCCCCCCCAACAAAAAAAGAAAAAAATAAAAAGAAAAACTATTTAACTCTACGACCGTCGCTGTAGACGGCGATGATATCTTGTTCTTTTGTGCGATAGATGGCGCGTTCGAAGCGTTCGCGGATCGATAGCTGTTTGACATCGATGGCGTCGCTGTCTTTGATGACGACGGCATGGAATTTATCGCCGATGGCGAAGCCGTCTCCGCCGCCGAAGTATTTTGCACCGGCAGTCGTGCCGAGGTAGAAGGCTTCGGCGACCGACAAGAAATCTTTCGTCCAATTCGATTCGATGCGTTTGATTTTGGAGCTTTTGATCGCTTCGGTGATGACGCCGAGCATGGACAGAACGTCGCCGCCGGCGATATCGCTGCCGAGCGTGACCCATAAGCCTTCGTCGAGCATGGTGCGGATGGGGGCGACGCCGCTGACGAGATTGACGTTCGAGGCGGGGCAGTGTGCGACGACGACGTCATTGGCTTTGATGGCATCGCGTTCGCGCTTATCGGAGTGGACGCAATGGGCCATGACGGTATGAGATTTCCAGAGACCGTATTTATCGTAAGTTTCCCAATACTGTTTGCAATCGGGGTGCAGGTCGCCGACCCACGCAATTTCGGAGGTGTTTTCCGAAAGGTGGGATTGGACGCGAAGATCGTGGGTTTTAGCCAGTTTCCCGAGGGCGCTCATGAGTTCGTTTGTGCACGACGGCGTGAATCGTGGCGTTAGGATAGGTTTAATGTATTTGAAATCGGCGCATCGTTCGAGCCATCGTTCGGTTTCTCGGATCGATTCTTCGGTCGTTTCTTCGAGGTTAGTGCCGCCGTTTCGGTCCATATTGACTTTACCGACGTAGCCTGTGATGCCGGCGTTCTCGAATTCCTCCATGAGGATGAGCGTGGAATCGGTATGGATAGATCCGAAGGTGACGACGCGCGTCGTGCCGTTATCGATGAGTTCCTGAGCGAGTTTTGCGTAGACTTCGCGGGCGTATTCGGTATCGCAGAAGCGGGCTTCGGTTTTGAATGTATAGGTATTGAGCCAATCGAGTAGGGGCAAGTCCATGCCCATGCCGAGCATGGGGTATTGTGGGGCGTGCAAGTGCATGTCGCAGAACGACGGCATGATGAGTCGATCGTAGAAGTAATTGAATTCGTATACAGCCCAATCGGTGGGCATTTCCTGCCCAATATAGGCAATGACGCCGTCTTTGAGGGCGATATAGCCGTGTTCGATGATTTCGAGTTCGCCGAATTTTGGCGCATGGACGATATTGCCGCAGAAAATCTTGATCATGGATTTGCTCCTTTTTGCGATGATGGGTGATGCATGCGACGAGACGCGTGCAAACGGCGCGTATGTTTTACGATCGATGGCGTGAAATAGATATGCTTTTTTTGCGTAGGTGGTGATGTATTTCTTTAGCGCGTCGATTGGGGCGTGGGGAGGAATTGGCTGGGCGTATGCGCGCAGCGAAGCGAGCACATAGCCCAGCGGTGCGCCGTATTTCGCAGAAATAGGCGCACGGCGAAGGCGTATTGGCGCAGCCAATAGCCGTAGCCAAAAGCAGGAGATAAAACCGAAACAGAAGTGATAAAATGTCGAATCGTAGGCGAAAAGTTGGCGAAAAGTATGGGAATAAAATGGCGATTTTATCGTATTATGTTGCGGTGCGGTTTTTTGCGAGCCGCGCGGCGTTGCGGTAAATTTCGTTTGAGTTATTTTTTATCGCATTTTCTTAGATTGTTTCTGAAATATAACGACGATTATGCATGAGTATCCTTTGATTACCGACCTCGCTTTGATTCTCATTGCGGCCGGTATAACTTCTGTCGTGTGCAGAAAGTTCAAGCTGCCGATTTTGCTTGGGTATATTATTGCTGGCGTTTTGACGGGTCCGCATGTGTCGTTGCTGCCCAACGTGCACGACATGCAAAACATCGAAACGTGGAGTGAAATTGGCGTCATTTTCCTGCTGTTTGCCCTGGGGCTGGAGTTCAATTTTAAGAGCCTGATGAAGGTGGGCAAATCGGGCAGTATTACGGTAGCGGTTATCGTTTTTGGCATGATGGCGGCGACGATTAGCGTGGGGCATTTCCTCGATTGGTCGCTCAATACGTCGATTTTTATGGGCGGTATTTTGTGCATTTCGTCGACGATGGTCATCGTCAAGGCGTTTGAAGAGCTCAATCTCAAGGGCAAGCACTTTACGAATATCGTCTATGGCGTCGAAATCATGGAAGATATCGTTGGCATCTTGCTGATGGTCATTTTGTCGACGATTGCGATTAGTGGCAGTAGCGGCGATGGCGGTCAGCTGGTGCAGAAAATTTCGACAACTTCGATGCGCGTTGTATTTTTCCTCGTGCTTTGGTTTGTTGGTGGAATTTTCCTCGTTCCGACGTTGTTGCGCAAGCTCAAGAAATACCTCGACGACGAAATCATCATGACGATATCGCTCGCGCTATGTCTTGGGATGGTCATGCTCGCGGAGCGTTCGAATCTTTCGACGGCGCTTGGGGCGTTTACGATCGGTTCGATTTTGGGGGCCACGACCGAGGCGCAGCGCATCGAGCATCTCATGACGCCGATAAAGAATTTGTTTGGCGCCATCTTTTTCGTGTCGGTTGGCATGATGGTGGTGCCGAGTTCGATTCTCGAGCATTGGCCGACGCTTTTGTTGCTTCTTGGCATCGAGTTGCTCATCAACCCGATTTTGGGCACCATTGGCGTCTTCGTGTCGGGCAAGAGTTTGCACGACGCCTTGAATGCAGGTGCGTGTTTTGGCCAAATTGGCGAATTTTCTTTCATCATTGCAAAACTCGGCGTCTCGCTCGCCGTGCTCGACGAATTTACCTATCCCATCGTCATTACGATCAGCGCGATAACGATGATTACGACGCCTTATGTCATGCGGTTTAGCGAAAAGCTCGTCGGTCCTGTGTCGAAATTGTTGCCCGAACGGTTGAAATATCGCATCGAGGGCGAGCGCGAGTCGGAGGGCAAGGGGCCAAGCCGCCGCTCGGTCATGATCAAGCACTTTGTCGCCGAAACGTTTATATTATCGATGTTATTGCTCGGCGTCGTGACGTTTATGCACGGCTTTGTCGACCCGAACTTGCGCGATTTCATTGCCAAACACTGGGATGATGTCGATGCGGCGTTTATCAGCCAGGTGGCGTGTATGGTCGTGACGCTCATCGCGATGACGCCGTTCTTGAGCGCCCTCATCTTGCGTCGCGACAAGCTCAACCGCGCCTTCATGATCGTCCTGCTCCGAGGCGGCAGCGAAAACATTCTACTCACTTTGCAAATCTTGCGCGTCGTCGTGGCGGCGGGCTTTATCGCATTTGCGCTCTACATGGGTTCGCCGTTCCCCTTGTGGGTCGATGCCATTGTGGGCACTGCGTTGCTCATATTCGTCGTGCGATTCGAACTCGTCTTCATGAATTACGTTCGACTAGAGCGTCAATTCTTGCTCAATTACAACGAAGTCGAGCTCAGCGAACAAGAAAACAGCACGCAAGTCGACGATGCCGAATCGCTCGATTCGCTCACCGAATTGCCCGCCGTCAACTTGTTCTCGTCGGATTTCTCGGTCGGCACCTACAAAATCGACGAGTCGTCGCCATTCCGCGATAAATCGCTCATCGACCTCAATTTGCGCGCCGAACACAATTTGTTCATCATCCGCATCGAGCGCGTCGAAGACCCCGATGTCAACATTCCCGTGGGGCAAGAAATCTTGCGCATCGGCGACACTATCGACATCATCGGGCGCACCGCCGACTTGGCGGCACTTTCGCGCGCTCCCTACGACATCCCAGCCAAAGAAATTCACATGTGCGGCATTCGCCAGTATTCGCGCGAAATGCAAGAACGACGTAGCTCGGCCGCCAATTTGCGCTGTTTGTGCATTCCCATCCATGCCAAATCGGGCTTTGCGGGCAAAACGCTGCGCACCTCGGGCATCGGCCGCAACACGCGTTGCCTCGTCATTGGCATCGAAACATGCGGGCGCGTCGAAATGAACCCCAACCCCGATGTCGTCATCGCCCCCAACAGCCGCCTTTGGGTCATCGGCGAGTCAGACGATTTGGCGGTCTTGCTCGAAGACAACCTCACGACGGCGGGACATTCACCGGCGTCGGCAGCCGGTTAGTGCTGCGCCACTTTTTGGGGCGGGCTATGTGCTCGGGCTACGCCCTTGCGCGCATACGCCCTTTTTTGGGGCGGGCTATGTGCTCGGGCTACGCCCTTGCGCGCATACGCCCTTGCGATTGCGCTATTGGCGGTGCCAATACGCGCAATGCCGTGCTATGTGCTCACATGCGTTGCGCGCATACACACGGTTTTTGCCGATGTCTGGGCAAATCAAAAGGGCGTTCTTCGCACTTTGTGCGTCGGTATCGATATTGGCGGTTGAACCCAAAGCGAAAAACGCGTAAAATATTCCAAGAAAATTGAAGTGTGTGTTTTTTTTCGCGGGATGTTTTGCGCAGGTGACGAATCCGGCGCAAAGAAAATTCGAGGAGTCTTGGTATGAGTAGAATTAAATGCGTTGTAAGCACGTCGTTTGTCTTATGCACGTTTTTTTCTGGCGCCGCCGTCGCCGAAGATTTTATCTGGCCCGTGCCCAGTTGTGGCACTATTACGAGTAATTATGGCCCGCGCGGATCGTCGGGCTATATCCATAGTGGTCTCGATATTTCATGCGGACGCAATGTCCCCATCGTCGCCTCGGCCAAGGGCAAAATCACGGGTCGAACGACTTCGACGGGGCAGTGTACGTATTCGCCCTCGGCGGGTACGTGCCCAGGATGCGATAACGCAAACGGCAATTCGATTACGCTCACGCACGAAAGCGGCATGCGTTCGTCGTATCTGCACATGCTGAGGTTTTCGGGCAACTCGTCAGTCGGGGCTCAAGTCGCTTGTGGCCAAGAAATCGGCATCATGGGTACGACGGGGTGCTCGACGGGCACCCATCTCCACTTCATGATCTACAAGGGGAGCACATACGGCACGCATACAAATCCCGCCAACTATACGTGGTATGGCAAAAACACGTGTCCTTCGACGTGTGTTCCGACGACCGAAGTTTGCGATGGCGTCGATAACGATTGCGATGGCGAAGTCGACGAAGGCGGCGTCTGCGAGCCCAATTACGAACCCAAATTTCAATCGATGAACTACGACCCGCAAAATACCGATGTCAACGGCGATGGTCGCGCCGATATTTGTGCGCGCGGTTATTCGGGCGTTTATTGCGCGCTTTCTAAAGGCGACGACTATAAAACGCATCAATTGATGATCGATTTGAGCAATCCGCAAGGTTGGGGCGATGTTTCGAACTATGCGACGATTCGATTTGCCGATATCAACGGCGATGGCAAAGCTGATCTCTGCGCTCGTGCCGATGTGGGCGTCATGTGCTGGCTCTCAGAGGGCGATAAATTCGGTTCATCGACGGGGACGATTCCCATGGCCGATACCGATGGCTATAACGACGAAAAGTATTATTCGACGATTCGTTTTGGCGATATCAATGGCGATGGAAAAGACGATTTCTGCGCCCGATTCAAAGACGGCTTCAAATGTTATCCATCGACTGGAACGGGCTGGGGCGAACCGATTGCCCTCGGCGATATGACCGATTCCTCGGGATGGGGCAAGCCCGAATACTTCTCGACGATACGACTCGCCGATGTCAACGGCGATGGCAAAGTCGACGTCTGTGCTCGCGGTTCGGCTGGCTTCCGATGCTGGATTTCGAAGGGCACGTCGTTTGAACCCGATTTCTTGGGCATGGCTTGGAGCGACGTCAACGGCTGGAATGGCAAACAATATTATGCGACGATTCGCATGCCCGATATCAACGGCGACGGCAAAGCCGATGTCTGTGCTCGCGATCGCGAAGGCGTCGTCTGCCATTTGTCGAATGGCAAAGAATTCGGCCCCGGATTCCGTGGTCCTAGTTTGACCGACGCCAGCGGCTGGGCCGATTACGACAACTATTCGACATTCGCCTATGGCGATATCAGTGGCGACGGCAAAGACGATCTCTGCGTCAGGGCGAATGCGCACCTCGTCTGCTATTTGTCGAACGGCGAAGGCTTTGGCACGTCGTATACGATCGATGCATTTAGCGATGGCAACGGCTGGAATAAACCCGACCAATTCCGCACGATTCGCCTTGGCGATATCAACGGCGATAAAAAAATGGAAGTTTGCGGTCGATTCTCCTCGGGCGTCAAATGCTTCGCCTTTACGGGGAGCGGTTTCAACGAAATCGAAGGTCCAGAATGGGGCAATTCAGGCGGCTGGGCCGATCCTCAATACTATTCGACGCTCCGAATCGGTGGGCCGCTCGTCAAATCGTGCTCGCGACAAGTCGAAATCTGCGACGGCATCGATAACAACTGCAACGGTCAAGTCGACGAAGGAAACGTCTGCTGCGTCCCGAGTGAAGAAATCTGCGACGGCATCGACAACGATTGCGACGGCTTGGTCGACGAAGACGACGTCTGCAAAACCGAGTGCGTCCCGAGCGAAGAAATCTGCGATGGCATCGACAACGATTGCGATGGTCAAGTCGACGAAGACGGCGTTTGCGACGATAAACCCGAGCCCAAGCCCGAAGAATGCACCCCGTCGCCCGAAATCTGCGACGGCATCGACAACGATTGCGATGGCAAAATCGACGAAGACGGCGTTTGCGACGATAAACCCGAGCCCAAGCCCGAAGAATGCATCCCGTCGCCCGAAATCTGCGACGGCATCGACAACGATTGCGACGGCATGGTCGACGAAGGCGGCGTTTGCGACGATAAACCCGAAGAATGCATCCCGTCGCCCGAAGTCTGCGACGGCATCGATAACGATTGCGACGGCATGGTCGACGATGGCGGCGTTTGCGACGAATTCATCGGATGTGACCCGCGCGATCCGCTCTGCAATAAGCAAATTCCCGAAATCTCGAACCAAGTCTACGAAGAAAGTTGTTCGGCGGCGCCAAACCGACGCGCAACAGGACCTTGGGCTTGGATACTCGGATTGGGCGTGCTAGCCGCCGCTCAATGGCAGAGAAGACGACGTCGAGATTGACGATTTCTCGGTCAATCGCCCAATCGTCGGTGATTGACCGAAGAAATCTATGCAAATTGTTTCATTTCTGTGTAGATTTTTGTAATAAAAACTCGGTAGATCCTCTGTGCCTTTGACGGGAGGAGGGCATGCAGATGAAACGTCATCTTTCTTGCAGTTTTTTGGGTTCGAGAGGCAATCGCCAAATGAGCGCCGGCATCGTCGGCATCTTGGCGTTCTTGGCTATGGGCACTTCGGCGTGTAGCGTCGCCGACATCGTCGATAAGTGCAATAACCAGTGCCTCTCTGGTGAGGTCTGTCAGGATGACGGCGTCTGTCGGATCATGTGCTTGCCCGATGGCTCGTGCGAAGATCCCTTGCTCACTTGCCAAGACGGCTTGTGCAAAACGGAATCCGAGCTTTTGTGCGCTATCGGATCCACGAAATGTAGCCCCGATAACAAATCGGTGCTCAGGTGCGGCAACGATATGCATTTCGAGGTCAAAGAGACCTGCACGACGGGGCACACGTGCAATTCTGGGCAATGTATGGAAGAAGCCTGCGAAGACGGCGCTCTACGTTGCCACGACGGAAACGTCGAAAAATGCGTCAATCACGGCTACATCATCTATACGGAGTGCGAAGCCCCCGAGCGTTGCGATCCCGGTTCATTCAAATGCGTCGTTCCGCCCGAATGCACCGATGGCACAAAGCGATGCAACAATAACGACCTCGATATCTGCTTCGATGGCGCATTTCAATCGCTCAAAAAGTGCCCGCAAGGGCAGGCTTGCGATAGTTCTACTCTCGACTGCGCCAAAACTGCCGAATGCACCAACGGTGCAAAAGAATGCGTCGGCGACGGCTACCGTGAGTGCTCTGGCGGGCGATGGCAAAATAAATCATGCGTCGGTGCGCTCGTTTGCACGGCGTTGGGCGAGTGCGCAGCGGCATGTACCGATGGCGATACGCGTTGCGCAACGCGCAACGGAAGCGACGTCGTCGAAACATGCAAAAATGGCGCTTTTTCCGTCTCTCAACCGTGCGATTCGCCACAACAATGCCATACGACGGCAAATGGCGCCGCTTGCGTCGAACCCCAAGCCGCATGCACGACACAAGCCTATCGCTGCGTCGACAACGGGCTCCAAAAATGCGACGCATCGACGGGAGAATACAAAACGGTAAGGCAATGCGATAAAACGCAAGCGTGCTCGGCAACAAAAGCCGACTGCGAGTCGCTTTGCGGCAATGGCAACATCGATACGGCTGCTGGCGAAGATTGCGATTCCGATATTTTGCTAAGCAACGCAACGTGCGCTACGATCAAGGGCGAAGGCTTCGAAGGCTTGCTCAAATGCAATCCAGCGACATGCAAGTTCGATACGTCGAGTTGCAAAAAAAACGATTGCACAGATGGCGATAAAATATGCAGTGAAAGCGTCCTCAAATCGTGCTCAAACGGCGCATGGCTGTCGAAAGATTGCGCAGCTCAAGATATGGTTTGTCATCTCTCGGCCGAAGATGGTTGCTATAAGCCAAAAACAGTCGAAGGCTACGACTACATCCAAGATTTCGAAGTTTTCGAAGGTTGGAAAAAAGATAATAGCTATAAAACATTCTTGTCCGACGATAAAACACCGCCCGTTGTCTATTCATTCAGGGCGCGAACCGATACATTAGATAATCAAGTGAATTACGCCATCGAGAAGCGTTCGATCATTTTGAGAAAAGATAAAGCCGACAGCTATTTCAAAGTGACGAACCTCGAAAAGGGCATTAAAAAGCTCTCGTTTAAGTGGCGAAAATGGAGCAGTGGCGATGCTTCTGCTCAGATTCAAATCATCGTCGGCGACAAAGTCATCGGTACGATCGATACATCCAAAGAGAAAACCGATACATCCAAAGAGAAAACCGATGATGTTCAGACATTTGTCATCGACGTTCCAGAAGATGTTCGAGGGAAGGACTCTTTTGAGATTAAGCCGACCGTCGGGGGCGCACGCATCATCATCGACGATATCATGTGGAGCAATGATCGATAACTCCACCATCTCGAGCACGTATCTGCGCATGATACGTGCTTTTTTTGTGTCGATGTGCTAAAAAAGCCGCGTTTTGGCGCAAAATGGCTCAATCGGCGAGATATCGAATCTGCCACGCATATTTTGCCCATAACTCTACTGCACCGCATGTGTCTCGTGCCAAACCCGCTCAAAGTCGCATCAAGACGCATCAAGTCTCATCTACATTCTACGAGGAGTCAAAAATGTCGGTCGAATTGTTTAATCGCTATCGAAAATATCTCTGTGTCTGCGAAGATATCGATCTTTCTCTCGATATCAGTCGAATGAAATTCGACGATAATTTCTTCGCCTCGATGTCGGCGCAATTCTCGCGCGCCTTCGACGAAATGGCAAAGCTCGAAGCCGGCGCCATCGCCAATCCCGACGAAAACCGCCGAGTCGGTCATTACTGGCTCCGCAACCCGAGCATCGCCCCCGATGCTGAAATCCGCCGCGAAATCGAAGAAGTCCGCGAAAACGTCAAAAACTTCGCCAAACGCGTCCACACGGGCGACCTCCGCGCCCCCAACGGCGAAAAATACACCGACCTCCTCGTCATCGGCATCGGCGGTTCCGCCCTTGGCCCCCAATGGATTGCCTCGGCACTCTCGACCCCAAACGACGCCATGCGCGTCCATTTCCTCGATAACACCGACCCCGAGGGCATCGAACAAACGCTCACGGCAATCCAACATCTCGAAACCCTCCTCGTCGTCGTCATTTCGAAATCTGGCTCGACACCCGAAACGCGCAATGGCATGCTCTCCACCGACGCCTTCTTGCGATCGCGTGGCCTCGACCTAGCGCAACGCGCCGTCGCCATCACCGGCAAAGGCTCCAAACTCGACGTCATGGCAACCCAAGAAAACTGGGTCGCACGCTTCCCCATGTGGGATTGGGTCGGCGGCAGAACATCCGAACTCTCCGCCGTCGGGCTCCTCCCTGCCGCCCTACAAGGCATCGACATCGACGCACTCTGCCAAGGCGCTGCCCTCTGCGACGCCCACACCAACGCACGCGACATCGCCAAAAATCCCGCCATGCTCATGGCCGCCATGTGGTTCTACGCCACCGACGGCAAAGGCCGCCGCGACCTCGTCATGCTCCCCTACAAAGACAAACTCCTCCTCTTCTCGCGATACCTCCAACAACTCATCATGGAATCGCTCGGAAAAGCCCTCGACCTCGACGGAAATCGCGTCAACCAAGGCCTCACCGTCTACGGCAACAAAGGCTCCACCGACCAACACGCCTACGTCCAACAACTGCGCGACGGCATCGATAACTTTTTTGTGACATTCATCGACGTCCTCGAATACGGCGCACCAGCCATCGAAGTCGACGACCGCGTCACACCCGGCGACTACCTCCACGGCTTCCTCCTCGGCACCCGACAAGCACTCGCCGAATCCGCCCGCGAATCGATGACGATTACCGTCCGACGCATCGACGCTCGCACCATCGGCGCCCTCATCGCACTTTTCGAACGCACCGTCGGCTACTACGCCTCGTTCATCCACATCAACGCATACCACCAGCCTGGCGTCGAAGCCGGCAAAAAAGCCGCCTCAAAAATTCTCGCCATCCAAACGCGCATCCTCGACGCACTCTCCACCACACCCGCCACCGCCCACCAAATCGCCACCACCACCGACCTCCTCGACGACGAAGAAACGGTCACGCGCATCCTCACCTACCTCGCCGCAAACGCCCGCATCAACGCCTCGAGCAACAACCCCTACGATTTCGACCGCACGTTCAGCCGCATCTAAGTCGGCATCCCCCTGCGTTTTTTCGCGCTTTTTGTGGGGCGGGCTATGCGCTTTGCGCATACGCCCTTTTGGCGGGCTATGCGCTTTGCGCATACGCCCTTTTCTTTTCACTGTAACCAATCGGGGATTCATACACCGTGCAACGAACAATCGACGTCAAATGGGATTCGGATTACGAGCGCTACGCCAATTACCGCCCTTCGGCAGCCCTATTATGGGGCAAAAAAAAGATCGTCAATTCATGGGCCGATCTCTTCTACGATGTCATGTTGGCGCTCTATCAAAGAGATACCGATGCATTTAAAAAGATGAATGCGCGCTACGACTTTGGCGATATCTTTTCAAACGTCAACGATCCCGATCGCGCTACGCGCGGTTTGCCAAAAGATTGCAAATCCCCGTTCCTCGTCACCAAACTCCCAACCGATTCGATCCTCGATTATATTGCGCAAGCCATGCGATGGTTCGATCTCTCCGACGACGATATAAAAATATCGTGCACAATTGCAAATTCAATAAACACTGGCATAGCCCCATCTGTCGCCGAGCAAATGCGCAAAAATAGCATAGAAGAAGAGAAATTTATTAAACGCAATAAGCAAAATAATATATACAACGAACCCAATTCGTATTCATTAAACTCTATATATCGTTCACAAAGTAACTATATACGAAACGATTTTATATCGTCAATTATTGAAAGATCGTCAAACAATACAAACGCGCCCAGCGATTCCATCAACGCCGTTGCCGATCGCCATCAACCCGATCCCCAGTCCGTGCGCAAACGCGTCCTATGGACCCCCGACCAATTCCGTCGCTACCTCAGAGCGACGCCCGTCGCCCTCTCGATGCCCAATCAATCCCCCATCGATGTCGAATCCTGGTCCGATCTCTTCCAAAACATTTGCCAATGGCTCGCCATTGTCGACAAGACGACATTCTTCAACGTCTTCAAATCCCAGTCGATGATTCATTGGATTCCCCCAAAATTGCCATATTGCAAAATGCGCAGGCCGTTTTTCATCGAGAATTGCCGCCTCTGGATCGAAAGCGACCGCGACGCCCCCGACATCCTCGATGCCCTCTACTACCTCTTGCGACGCATGGGCATAGACCTCGCCGAAGTCGGCGTCTGGATCGTCGAATAGAAAGAACTCGTGTGTCCCTCCAACGCGCGATCACATCGTCGCCGCGCAGGCGCGCCAAATCGGCGTTGGAAATCGCATAGATATTGAAAAGTATAATAAAATCAAAGACTTATATATCATTCTCGCGCTTCCCTCCAACGCGCGATCACATCGTCGCCGCGCAGGCGCTTGGAAATCGCATAGATATTGAAAAGTATAATAAAATCAAAGACTTATATCTATCCAAATGCCCCCCGTAGGGCTGCTGGCGAGTAGCCCCAGTTGACGCCGTAGGCGGCTACTGGGGGGAAGCGGTAGCCCTGCCCGTTCAACGCGCGAGTTCATTTGTCGTAAATAAATTTATTTAATCAATTCAATGACTTACATGTATGCCGACATGCGATAGCGGTCGAACTGGTGACAATTGTCCCTATTGCGGTAGCGAATGCGCGAATGTCGATGGAAAAGTATGCCGATGATGTGCAATGAGTGCCCCCTTTGCGCGATGATATTCGATGATATCGATCAAATAATAGCTGTATTCAACGCTATTGATGCGATTTGCAACGAAGCTTGCAATTTACAACACTCCCGTGGAATAGAATCTGCTTAATACACTCCTTCGGAAAATAGGTTGTGTTTGCGGCAATCATTGGAATTGCCGTGTTTTTAATCCCCTTACGAGAGGAGAAGTATCATGTCAGGGTTTGAACTCCAAAGACAGAACGCTGCAGATAAGCTGGCCAAGGTCAGCGAAGCAGCAAAGTCCTTTTCGGGCGAAGAGCTCAATCGCGATTTGCTCACCAGTCTTCAGCAATCGGGCGACATCGTCAAAGATCTCTGGGCGCTCTATTCCGACCGCCCCTATGTCTATGCGCGCGTCATGCAGCAACTCGGAAAAGTCATGGGCAAAGCCCAGTTGCGCAAAATCCACAACGACGTCATCGCTCGCGCGAAAGCCGCTGCTCAAGAAAAAATGCAGCAACAACTCTTGCAAGCTCAACGACCTGTCCTGCGCTCTGCCAAAGACGGTAGCTTGCCCGTGCTCAAGGCCGGTGGAAAAGGCGATGATGCCGATCCCGAAGGCGACGAAAAAAAAGACGAAGGCGAGAAAGAATTCGTCGTCAACGTTCCAAAACTCGGCCTCAACAACGTCAAAGTCTCGGTCTCGAGCGCAGAAAACACGCAATCGGTGAGTTCTGAACAGCTGCCTGTGCCGTTTTTGAAAAACGTAAAAGCTTCGGTCACTTTTAATAGCGATAAAAAGGTCAAAACAATTGAGGGATCTGCACTGTTCGATGCCGCGCTTTTTGGTGGCGGATCTGCCAGTTTGACATTATCGCGCGTCGGTGAATCGTCTGAATACACGCCATCTGTGTCGTTTTCTAATGTCACGATGAATATCAATGGGCTCGATGGACTTACTGCGTCGATCGGCTTAGGAGAAGGCGATGCAAAAGTCGCGGGCACTATCTCTGGCTCTGCAACCATTCTCGAAAACGTTGGCGTCTCTGCCAATGCAGATGTCAAGACGGGCGGCACCGATACTTCTATCTCGGGTGGATTAAATGTCGATAGCGCCGGCGGCGAATATAAAAAACTGCATGAAGCGCAAAACAGATTTTACGTTTCTGTCTGAAGAAATCAAACTGCAAAAGGAGTCCTGAATTATGAAAATACCTAAGAATGTGAACGTCGTCAACGATTCGTACCGTACACTGAGTGAACGTGCCATCATGCTGCGCAACACGCTTGAAAAGCTCGGTTACAATGTTGAATGGGGCTATTATGATCGCCACACCGTTACCGTGAACGGGGACAACTTTCTTGAATACTATCCCATCCCTGTTCTGACCGTGAACGGAATCTGCGATATTGCCGTTGACTTTTTGCAAGTGTCGATCGACGGCAAGCTTTTCGCCGCCGAGTTTGAAGAAAAGCTCGATTTTGCAAAGCTTAAATCACACGGGTTTGAATGCTACGGCGTTGAGAACTATCTTGAAAGCCTGTATGTTCCCGGAATGAGTTTTGAGGAACTTGTTCAAATCGTACGCGCCTGCGGCGAATCCGAAATCGGTGTTGCGGCAGCGTTCGAGGGTGAGCCGCTTACGAAAGAAATCCTTGAGCTTATGCAGGTTTTCATCAACATGGGCACACACACCGAAGCGCACAGCCCGATTGACGAGGGCGATGAAACCGAAAAAAACGCGCTGAACGGAATCGATGAAAGCACTCCGGCTTTTCAGGTTGCGGATGCGCTGTTAAACGAATGATGTTTTTACATAAGGAGAGGAAAAATGCTTAACTATATTCTTGATGAACTGAAGAAATTAGGCGTTGAATTACGTGCTTAATTGCGATTAAAAAACAAGATAAAGTGAGAATTAAAATCCTTTGGCAGGTAATAGTGTCAGGGGATTTTTTGTTCACCAGAAAGAAGTTTATATTCCAATGAAACTTTTTCTGGAAAATTATTGTTTTTCAATAATTTTCATGCTACAATAATCTTGAAATTATCGAAAAACAATAATTGGAGGTGGAGAGGATGAAGTTAAATATAAACAAACTAATCCTAATCGAAGTCATCGCAGGCATCCTTCTTGCATTCATAGCAAGCAAAATCCTGCATATGACAGCAGCACTACAGATCATGTATTTACCATTTGAACTAATTGGAAAAGGACTAAGATCCTTATCCTTAAGTTCGGCAGCAGGAAATGTCATTGTCTGTTCCTTTTTTGTAGTTTG
>OQWM01000091.1_pt1 | contig 45134 bp, 21 predicted proteins | sample 1691531 | NCBI WGS metagenome assembly OQWM01 (sample SAMN03418257, study PRJEB22391) | human gut metagenome | biome: human-gut; feature: organic feature; material: feces | host: Homo sapiens | place: Tanzania | collected 2013-01
CGGTGTCCTGCATGTTGTGGTAGACGAGCTCGGAGTCGTACTGCGCGCCGACGCCCGCGAGGTAGCTGCGCTCGGCCTCTGGGATGCCCAAGCGCTCAAAGGTGTTCTTGATGTCGTCGGGCACCGACTCCCAGTCGTGCTTTTGGTCGGTGTTGGGCTTGACGTAGGTGACGATGTTGTCCATGTCCAGGCCCTCGATGGAGGGGCCCCACGTCGGGTCGGGAAAACGGTTGAAGATCTCGAGGGACTTGAGGCGCAGGTCGAGCATCCACTGAGGCTCGTCCTTCTTGGCGCTGATCTCGCGAACGATGTCGGGCGTGATGCCGGCGTCGAGGCGCTCGAATCCCTCCTCGCCATAGGTGAAGTCGTAGAGGCTGCGGTCGATGTCCGCGACCTCGGTGCGGTTCTTGGTCATTGCGTCGCCCCTTTACGCCTGCTGCTCGGCGGCGGCTGCCTCGGCCTGGGCGCGCTGCTCGGCGGCCTCGCGCTCGAAGGTCTCAAAGCCGTTCTTGTCGATCCAGGGGATGAGCGAGGCGTCGTCCTCGCGCACGATGCGGCCCTTGACCATAACGTGGACGCGGTCGACGTCCAGGTGCTCCAGGATGCGCGTGTTGTGTGTGATGATGAGCATGGAGCCGTCGCAGCTCTTGCGGTAGGCGTCCATGCCGTGGCTGACGGTGGAAAGGGCGTCGACGTCCAGGCCCGAGTCGGTCTCGTCCAGGATGGCGAGCTTGGGCTGCAACAGCAGAAGCTGGAGCATCTCGACCTTCTTCTTCTCGCCGCCCGAGAAGCCCACGCCCAGCTCGCGGTTGAGGTAGGCGGTGTCCATGTTGAGCTCGGCCGCGAGCTCCTTGACGCGACGGCGGAACTCCTTGCCCTTCATCTCCAGGCCGGGACGGCCGGCGATGCTGGCGCGCAAAAAGCTCGACAGCGGCACGCCCGGGATCTCGACTGGGGCTTGGAAGCTCAGGAAGAGGCCGGCGCGCGAGCGCTTGTCGGTGGTGAGTTCGGTGATGTCCTGGCCGTCAAAGACGATGCGGCCGTCGTTGACCGTATAGACGGGGTCGCCCATGACCAGGTGGCCGAGGGTGGACTTACCAGCGCCGTTGGGGCCCATCAGCACGTGGGTCTCGCCGGCGGCGACGTTAAGGTTGACGTTGTGGAGGATGGTCTTCTCGTCCACGGAGGCGGTCAGACCTTCGATGGAAAGCAGCGGATTTGCGCTCATGCTGTCCCTCTCTGTATATGGTGTACTCATGGGTGTACTAAACCCTAGGAATCTTCTCGGAATAAAGTTACTATGGGTTCGGCGTTAGTCAAGGGAAAACCCGACTAATCCACTCGACTTTTCAGATTGTGGGACAAAATAACCAGGATTGCTTGCCCCGCGTTCATAAGATTTGGGACAAATACTCCTGGTTATTTTGTCCCAGGCGATGGGAGGGTAGGTATGCTCATTTCTTCTAAGGGCCGCTATGCCCTCCGATTGATGATCTATATCGCGGCGCTGGGCGACGCCGAGGGCAAGATTGCCCTGCGCGAGGTGGCCGACCGCGAGCATATTTCGCAGAAGTACTTGGAGCAGCTGGTTCGTCCGCTTATGAAGGCTGGCCTGCTTAAGAGCGTGCGCGGCAAGGGCGGCGGCTACATGATGGCCAAGGACCCGGCCGAAGTGCGTGCCGGTGACATCCTACGCGCCGTCGAGGGCAGCACGGCGCCGGTGGCGTGCGACGGCATTGACAACAGCTGCACCCGCAGTGACCTGTGCTCCACGGTCAAGTTCTGGCGCGGCCTGGACGACGTGATCGAAAAATACGTCGACGGCGTGACGTTGGCCGACTTGGCTACCGTTCCCGAGATCAACTTCGACATCAAGCTGTAGGGGCTGCAATGGCGTCTCTTGGCAAGGTATATAAGCAAATCGAGGCTTTTGCCCGGGAATGTGACACCGAGAAGGTCGTGCTGTTTGGCTCTCGTGCTCGGGGTGACAACTTGCCTAAGAGCGATATCGATATTGCCGTAACAGGTTGCCGGGATTTCGACCGTTTCTCATATTTGATTGAGGAGCGTCTTGATACCCTTTTAGATGTAGACGTTGTCAATCTCGATGAGTCCTTATCTCAGCAATTGCTCGACGAAATAGCCAGGGATGGTGTGGTCCTGTATGAAAAAATATGAGAACTTTGCCAGTGCCTTAGCGAATCTTGAGGATGCGCCTAATCAGGATCTCAACAACGATTTTGTTCAGAGTGGACTGATTAATAAGTTCAATCTTCAGTTTGAATTGAGCTGGAAGCTCCTCAAGCGTCTGCTCGAGTATGAGGGCGCTACGCTTGCTGCGTCGGGGTCGCCCCGTGCCATCTTGAAGGAAGCCTACCGGTTTTACGACTTTATAGATGAGGCTGCTTGGCTGGACATGCTCAGAGACCGAAATACGAACGTTCATATCTATGACAATAAGCTGGCGCAAGATCTGATTCAGCGCATTCTGAACATCTATATTCCCGCCTTTTGTCAGCTGAGGGACGGGCTTTTGGCTCATTACGGCGATTTTCTTTTGTCGCCCGACGACCAATTTATCTAATTCCTTAAGATTTCACGGAGGGTTGTTGCCGTTTGCCGAGTGGTTGTTGTGCAACAACGGGCGAGCTGCAATACTTAAATCTATCTTTGCAAACTGCACTTTAACTACACCAATGCAGGGAGGATTATATGCAGCCCAAGCATTCCGCGATTGTCGCGGGTCTTACGTTGGCGCTTTCGTTTGGCGCCGTTGCCGCGCCCGCTACCGCTATGGCCGAGGAGCCCGCGCCCGGCGTTGCCTCGGATGCCACCGATATCGATAAAGGCCTTTACACCCAGCAGTCTTTCTCGGGCGTGCTGCGATCGGTTCAGGGCGTTTCGTTTGTCAACGTGACCGACGAGATGAAGTACTTCACCAAATACGAGAGTCATGGCAACTATAACCAGGGATTTTCGTATGGCGACGGCTATAACGCGCTGGGTTATTACCAGTTCGACCGCCGCTGGTCGCTCATTCCGTTTATGAAGCAGGTCTACAACTACGATTCTGCTAAGTACGGCATGCTTAAGGCCGCGATCGATCGCGGCAGCGAGATTTCCAACGCGAGCAATCCCATGTATGCGAACGGCCAACTCACCGAGCTGGGTCGTATTGCGCAGGAGGCCTTCCAGGGCGCTTATAACACCGACCCGGCTGAGTTCTCGGCGCTGCAGGACGCCTATGCGTACAACTCGTACTATGCGGTGACTGAGTCGTGGCTCAAGAGTGCGCTTGGCATTGACATCTCCGGTCGCGCCGACTGCGTCAAGGGCATGGTGTGGAGCATCACCAATATGTGCGGCACGGGTGGCTGCCAGGACTTTTTCCGCTGGGCAAATCTTTCCAACAGCATGACCGATCGCGAGTTTGTGACGGCGCTTTCCAACAGCGTGGTCAATAACGTGGCGACCAAGTATGCAAGCCAGCCTCAGTACCATGAGGGCTGGAAGAATCGCTACCGCAACGAGCTCAAGGACTGTCTGGTCTATATCGCCGAGGACGAGGCCGCTGCGGCAACGCCTGTAGAGCCCGAGCCCACGCCGGCGCCCGGCCCGAGCATGGCGCCCGCTGCCCCTGTTACGCCGACGCCTGGTGCCGATGGCGACGCGGACGACGATGATGGTACGGATGTCCCTTCGACCGATGCTGGCGCCGATGATACCGGCAACGGCGGCGCTGCATCTGGCGGCACTACGGCCGGCGATTCGTCGACTTCTGGCTCTGGCAGCGCTGCGGGCGGTGCGGATTCTGGCTCTTCCGATGCGGGCACTTCTAACGGCACTGGCGACTCCTCTGCCGATGCTGGGTCCTCTAACGGTTCTGGCTCTGATGCCTCCGAGGGCGGCTCGAGCGAGGGTTCCGATACGGGCAATTCCTCGACGGATAATAAGCCTTCTACCGGCGAACAGCTTGGCTCCATGCTGGGGTCGTCTTTGATGGCGGGCATTAACGGCGGTTCTTCTTCTGATGGCGCCTCTGATCAGGGTTCCGGTTCCAATGCCGGCGGTGCTTCGGATGCTTCCGCCGATGCTCGCGCAAAGCAGTCCGATGCCGATGCTCAGAAGACCGAGGACAAGGGCGGCACTACGACCACCACGACGACTACCACCACGACCACGACCAAGGCCCCGGGTGGCAACATGCCCAAGACGGGCGACCTCATCGTGATGGCGAGCCTTGCCAGCGCGAGCTTGGCTACGCTGGGCACCACGTCTATCGTGAGCGGTAAACATAAGCTCGACCAGCAGAACAAGGCTGCTGGCGAGGACGGTTCTGAGGAGTAGATTCTCGGTTGCCGAATACCTAAAGAGTCGGGACGGGGTCCGGTGCGACTGCATCGGGCCCCGTATTTGTTGTGCAAGGATTTGTTATGCCCCCTTGGGGTCCATATTGCTACCGTTGCCCGAAACGCTTGTGCGATGGATATATAACGTGCAAACCGGTCATTACAATTGACGTCATACTGCGTTTTAGGGAGAAGATACGGTGTCTGAACAGGCGAATGATGGTTGCGCTGCCGGCTTTGGTACGCGTCTAATCGGTTGTGTCGACGATATGGTTTTGCCGATTGTTATGCATGACTTTACCGAGGCTGCTCGCCGATGTGTGTTGGTCGACAAAACCATGTTTATTGCCGATGTGCTGGATTGCGATGCGTCCGTTGTGGTGTGCTGTCGGCCCGAGGGTTTTGGCAAGAGCATGAACCTTTCGATGCTCAGGGCTTTTCTAGGGCGTCCTGCGGTCGGTCGCGCTGGTCGGAGTATGTTTGCTGGTTCCCGGATTTGGGACGCGGACGGCGGGCGCTATCGGGGTGAGTATGCGTGCTATCCGGTGGTATCGCTAGACTTTTCTGGCGCTGCGGGGAGCGGTGCCGCTGTTGCCGGCGTTGTGCGTGACGCTCTTTCGAGCGAGTGTGTCCGCCTGCTGCCGTTCCTAGAGGCTCCGGGTTTACCTCGAGACAAGGTGCGTCACATTGAGCGCGTGGCGCGCGGCGCTGCGAACGAGGACGAGGTTGACTCGGTGGTTGCTGTGCTCATTGAGCTGCTGGAGATGGCCTGCGATGAGCAGGTTGTATTGCTCGTTGATGGATATGATGCGGCATGGTTGAGCTGTGCTGGCATAAGGGGCACTCGCGATGACGGTTCGGCGGAGTTGCTCGACCGTGTTCTGTTCGACGCCATTGTCGCCGCGGGCGATTCGATGCGGCTGGCGTGTTTGATGGGGGAGCGTCCCGGTCCTGCTGAGGCGGCGCTTGCTTTGCGCGGCTGCTCGTATTGCTCGGCCACCCCGCTCTCGACGTGGTGCGATCGGTGGTTCGGCTTTTCGGATGCCGAAGTCGAGGCCCTGCTGAGCCATGCTGGGCGCGAGGAATACCTGGACGATGCGCGTGAATGGCTCGAGGGATATCGGTTTGGCGGGGCATATTGCTCGAGTCCGGCGCGTGTGATTGGCTTTCTGGACCGGGGCTGCACGCCGCCCGTGCGCGCCGACCTGTATGGGTACGCCGATTGCCTGAGCAGGGCGGTCTGTGATTGGAATCTCGACCGGCTTTCGGTCTTGTTCGATTTGCTCGAGGCTCATGGATGTGTTGAAGTGTCGCTTTGTTTGGGTGCTGCGGGGACGGACGAGGTTCATGCCGACGATATTTGGATGGCGTTGTACCTGTCCGGTTTCCTCACGACGGATATGACCGAGGGGGCGGGGAACGGGGTTTGCCTCCGTGCTCTGCGCCTGCCCAATAACGAGCTTCGCCAAGCATTGCGCCTGGTGATTATCGAATGGTTTGAGTGCGCCGCCGAGGATGTGCGAGACGTTGACGCGTTCCACGACGGGTTGTGCCATGGGGATGAGGATGCGGTGAAGCGGGCGTTGGGCTGTATCCTGGGCGATGCGGGAATCGGTGCGACTGAGGAAGATTCGCCGTTGCCGTATTGCCTGCTCTTGCAGGGGCTCTGCTTTGGCTTGCCGGGCTATGCTAATCCTGCTTCCCGGCGAAAGCGTGGCGCGGATCGCTGGGATATCCAGGTATTCCCCACGGGCAATGTGCTCGATGTGGCCGATACAATCGGCATGCTCGACGAGCGCCCGCTAATAACGATCAACTTGATGTACGACCCCGGCGTGGACGAGCTGGGCTTGGAGCTGCTAGCCGTCCAGGCGCTGCTCGACATAGAGCGCGACGGCATCGATGAGATTCGCGTGCCGCGACCAGGCGTCGGCCGCATGCGCTGGGGGTTCGGGTTTGATGGGCAGCATGTGTCTGCGGTGTGCCAGCGGCTATAGAGTAAGGCGATACGTATGAGCAGTTTTTTAGCGGTTAATGCTGCTGTGCTAGGATTAAACAGTTCTGATTTGCGTTCACGAAGGGGTTTAAGTGCCGAGCAGTTTGCATTCTGATGAGCGTTTAGAGGTCTCCGTTATTGTCCCGTGTTTTAATACGGCACAGTATCTCGACCAGTGCCTGAAGAGCATCGAGGCCGATGATCTCGCATCGCTTGAGGTCATTGTCCTTAATGACGGCTCGACCGACAATTCGTTGGAAATCATGAGGCATCACGAGAGGCTGGATTCTCGTATTCGTGTTATCGACAAGGCGAATCAGGGCTATGGAGCAACGGTTAACCGAGGTATCGAGGAATCTCGCGGCGCATACATTGCTATCGTTGAGCCCGATGATTATCTTAAGCCCGGTATGTACACAAGTCTGATGGGCCTTGCTCGCACGTATGGAGAGCCTGACATCGTAAAGTCGGCCTATTGGCGTGTTTGTATGCCTGGTACTCCGCAGGAGAACGTGTGCCACTGCGCATATTACAAACGCATCAATAAGAAGGTCCAGCCGTTTACGTTGCGGGATAATCCTCGCTTGATTCAGCACCATCCATCCATTTGGAGCGCAATGTACAAGCGTTCGTTTTTGGACGAGTTTGGTATTCGCTTTAAAGAGGTCCCCGGCGCCGGATGGGTGGACAATCCCTTTTTGATCCAAACGCTCGCTCAGGCGCGCTCGATTGTGTATACCGATGACTCGTTTTATTGCTATCGCGAGGACCTCCCGACGTCGTCTTCGGCCAAAAAGGCGAGCGATCTTCCTATTGTTCGTTGGAACGATATGGCAGACATCGTTGACGAGCTTGATATTGCCGATAGGGGCATCCTTGAGTCTTTCTATACCATCGGTTTTAGGTATGTTGGCGGGCTCGTTGAACAGGGAGCCTTTGATGATCCAGCACTCAAGGCTCGCTGCGCGGCATTGTTTAGGCGCATGAATCCCGAAATCGTTTCGGGCATGTCGCACATCAGCGGTGCATTTAAGCAAACATATTCCCAACTCACCGGCGTAGCGGTAGCCGCCAATAAAGCGGCATATGTTGCCTATCTTGCTTCGGAGTTCGTTTATTCGTTGCGCACTAATGGTTTTGGATTTGCGTTCTCGCGTATCGGATTGTTCGGCAATCGCCGAGCCGCCGAAAAAGGGGAGCGCCGCGATAAGACCAGTGCCTAACGAAGCTTTGAGAGTGGATTATTGATATGACAGACAAGAAGCGAATTGCCATCTATACGCAAGATGCCAAGCTTGGCAATGAGGTCAAGGGCGCAACGCGCTATGTCTATCTTGCAACATTGCTGCATGAACAAGGCTATGATGTCGATTTTATTACCTCGGGATTTCAGCATTGGGAAAAACGTCAACGCGACGTTGAGCACTTCGATGCCGGGACCGACGCCTATACAATTCGGTTTATTGAGGAGCCGTTTTACCCCAAGAATATGTGCCCCCAACGTATCTGGGCGCATCATGTTGTTGCCAAGCGAGTGTCGGAGTATTTCGACGAGCATCATGACTACGACTTGATTTACTGCCAGATCCCACCCAATGATGTTGCCAGGGAAATTGGTAAAGCCGCTCAGAAGTTTAATATCCCGTTTGTGGTCGATGTTAATGATCTTTGGCCCGAGGCTTTTCGTGTGGCGCTCGACGTTCCCGTTCTTTCCGACATCCTGTTCTCGCCGTTTTATCGACAGGCTAAGGCTGTCTATCAGATGGCAGATGCCGTGGTGGGAACTTCGGATGAGTATCGAGAGCGCGGTTTGCGCGACGCCCGTTCTGGCATTCCGAGCGAAACCGTATATGTTGGCAACCAGCTGTGTGAGTTTGATGCTGGCGTTGCTGCGAATGCTTCGCAGATTGACAAGCCCGCTGGCGACATTTGGGTTTCTTATGCGGGTACGTTAAGCGCGTGCTATGACCTTGAGACGCTGGTTAATGCCATGGCGTTGGTGCAGAAATCTCATCCCGAAGCTAAGCTTCAAATTTTGGGCGATGGCTCGGAACGTGAGAATCTTAGGGCCGCAGCGCAATCTTGCGGTGCTTCTGTGACCTTCCACGGCTATTTGCCGTATGACCAAATGGCTGCTTGGCTGTCCAAGAGCGACATTACGATCAACTCGCTGGTCGAGAAGGCCGCTCAGAGCATCGTGACTAAGATTGGCGACTATCTTGCCGCCGGAAAACCCATGGTGAATACGTCGTGCAGCAAGGAGTTTAGGGCAAAAGTCGAGGCCGATGGGTTTGGCGTAAACGTTAAACCCGGTGATGCCGAAGGCATGGCTAGGGTCCTCATTGATCTTATTGAAGATTCGTCTCGCCGAACTCAGATGGGGGAGAAGGCGCGAGCCATCGCAGAAGAGCAGTTTGATCGTCCGCACTCGTATCTCAAGACGGTGCGGTTGATTGAGGGGCTTATTGGCTAGGACTTCCGGAGGGACATAATGTTTGAGCCACGAAATATCTTGGTAACCGGCGGCTGTGGGTTTTGTGGCTCTGCATTTGTTCGCTACGTGGTGAGCAATATCCCAGATGTTCATATAACAGTGCTGGATAAACTTACCTATGCCGCGAATCCTGACAGCATCGCTGGGTTTCCTGAGGACAGAGTGAAGCTTGTTGTTGGCGACATCTGTGACTCGGACCTCCTTAATCAAGTTGTTCCTGGACACGATGCGATCGTGCATTACGCTGCCGAGTCTCACAACGACAATTCGATTGCCGACCCTGAGCCTTTTGTAAAAACGAACATTGATGGTACATATCGGCTTCTCGAAGCCGCACGTACGTTCAATGTGAGGTTCCATCACATTTCGACTGACGAGGTGTTCGGAGACCTTGCGCTCGATGACCCGCGTAAGTTCACCGAGGAGTCCCCTTATCGGCCGAGTAGTCCGTATTCCAGCTCCAAGGCGGCCTCTGACATGCTCGTGAGGGCCTGGATTCGTACTTATGGCCTACGTGCAACGATTTCTAATTGCTGTAATAACTACGGTCCGCACCAGCATCCCGAGAAGTTCATCCCGCGTTCCATTGCATGCATTAAACATGGTGAACGCCCTAAGTTGTATGGCGACGGTCTTAATGTGCGCGATTGGATTCATGTTGAGGATCATGCCTGCGCCGTTTGGTCTATTTTGACTAAAGGGACGGTTGGGGAGACGTATCTCATTGGTGCAAATTGCGAGCGCAGCAACCTTGAGGTTCTAACAGCCATTCTTAAGGCAATGGGTCAGAGTGAGGGCTTCATTGATTGGGTGAAGGATCGTCCGGGACATGATCGACGTTACGCTATAGACGCGAGCAAGCTTCGGCGCGAACTCGAGTGGGCGCCGATTCACAATGATTTTGCAGCAGAGCTTTCACGGCTATGCCGCGAAACGCCTTTTTAATCTGATTGACCTTTCGGGGTCTAGCCGTTGCTGTTCACGAATCTTTTGACGACGAGGAATCCTTCTTAGCATAGAGTGTAATTAACTTCGCGAGAGGGGACGGTTATGGGCAATCGGAAAGCCTTATTAGTTTCATTGTTTAGCGCGCTTCTGCTGGGAATTTGTCTTGTTCCTGCGTTCGCTGAAGACGCTGCGATTTCTAATCAAAATGAAAACCCTTCTATAGCTGTGGAACAGCCGGACGTGTCTGATGGTGTATCCAGCACCGATTTGGTCAAAGATGAGGAATCCGATGCGATGACGTCGGATTCGGCTGGCGCTACTACGCCGGAGAAGCTCAAGTCTGTCTATGATCTCGCCTCTGAACACGTCGACGATCTTGCGGACGGCCTGTACACACTTGGTTCTTCGGTTAACAGCAAGTTTGTGCTGGATGTTCCTAGTGGCACGGCAAATGCCGGTAAAAAGCTGCAGCTGTACGGAGCCAACAATACAGACGCCCAGGTTTGGCGCGTGACTCATGACCAATATGGCTTCGTTGTCATTGCCTCTGTCAAGGGTTGCACGCTCGATGTTTCGGGCGGAAGTGCCAGTAATGGAAATCCTATTCAGCTCTGGTCTGATAACGGAACCCTTGCGCAGCGTTGGATTGCAATTAAAGAAAGTGACGGCAGCTATACGTTGATTTCGGCGCTCGATCAGTCTTTTGCCATTGATGTGGCGGGAGGGGTTGCCTCAAATGGCTCTGCCGTTCAGCTGTATAAGGCAAACGGAACAGCCGCTCAGCGCTGGGTGCTAGCGCCAGCAAAGACCGCACAGCAACAACTCGACGAAAGGGCCGCTGCACATCGCAACGACCTTCCCGACGGAACGTACGCCATCTTGGCCTCGAACGATTCGTTTGCACTGAAGGCGGCCGGTGGGTCTCTGTCATTTAACAAGTTTGGCTATTCTGGGATTCAAACGTTCGATGTCTCAACAACGGAAGACGGTTATCGCACCATTGCAATATGCGGAACCTCCTCGGTCCTAGATGTGGCCGGCGGCAACGATGCTAATGGCACGAGACTGCAGCCTTACTCCGCCAATGGGACAAAGGCTCAGAAGTGGATTATTGAGAAAGATGGCGAGCGCTACCGTATTGTGTCGGCTTTGAATGGGCAAAAAGTTGCTGACATCCCCGGTGGATCGATTGCTTCTGGCGCGGGACTCCAACTCTATAACGCAAATGGAACGGCAGCTCAATCTTTCTACTTTGTCGACCTGAAGGCTGTCCGGGCAGAGCTCGATAAGCTCGCTTCCGAGAACCGAGGGGTCATTGAGGACGGCGATTACGCTATTGTCGCGGGGCCTGTATCCTCGCGTATGGTTCTTGATGTTGCCGACGGCTCGAAAGATAACGGGGCGAATGTTCAGCTCTACCAATCGAATGCGACCTCTGCACAGCGGTGGACTGTTACGCATGACGACGGCGGTTGCCTGACTATTACAAACGTGAAATCGGGAAAGGTGCTCGATGTTTCCGCTGGTGCTGTTTCTCCAGGGACCAACGTTCAGCAATATTCGGCTTGCGGTGATGCGAACTATGCTCAGAAATGGATTGCGATTCCAAATGGTGACGGCAGCGTTCGGCTTGTTTCTGCCGTTTGGCAACAACGCGCACTCGATGTTGCCGGCGGAACTCTGAAATCTCAAACGAATGTTCAGCTCTATACCTCGAATGGAACGGCTGCACAGTGTTTCACCTTTATTGCGGCAACTCCCGAGTCGGTTGGCCCCTGCGAGGACATTTTGAAAGATACGGACTGGTGCGTGATCTCGCCGTCTTCTAATAGCACCATCGCACTAGACGTTGCCGGCGGCTCATTAAAGAACGGTGGCAACGTTCAGACATATTCCTGCAACGGCACACTGTCTCAGCTATTTAAGCCCGAGTATCACGATGGTTATTATGTCCTGCGTAATGCTGGTTCCGGCAAGGTGCTTGATGTTGCGGCTGGCGATGTTGTGCCGGGTACGAACATCCAGCAGTGGGATGAATATCCCAATGACAATCAGCTGTTTAGTGTGGTTGGCAATGAAGATGGAAGCTATACATTCATCAATAAGAGCACGGGGCTTACGCTTGCTGTATCCGGCTCCAATGTGGTTGCTACTACGCCAGGGGACTCTGTCCAGACATCGTTTGTTTTGACCGAGCAAGAGGATTTGCTGAACGAGGGTATTTACGAGATATATCCGTCTGCAAATTCCTCCTACGTACTTGATGTTGCGGGTGGATCTGCAGACGCTGGCGCCAATGTCCAGTTGTATGCCTCCAATGGCTCTTTCGCTCAAAAATGGCTGCTTAAAAAGGTGGATGGAGCCAAAAACACCTATACGTTCGAATCCGTTTGTTCATCCAACAAGCTTGCTGTTTCGGGATCCAATGTTTGCACGACGACCTCTGCGGACGCGAGGGCACAGCAGTGGACGGTTCGGATTGACAAAACCGGCATCGAGTTCGTTTCCGTGGATAATCAAAACCTATCGCTCGATGTGAAGGGCGGCAATTTCGCTTCGTCTTCTAATGTCCAAGTCTATACTTCCAACGATTCTGCAGCGCAGAGGTTCCGCCTGCGTTCGACTTCGGCGAACGTCGCAAACGGCACGTATTTTATTCGAATGGCGTCTCGTGCAAATTCGGTCTTAGATGTTTCCGGTGGATCGTCCGCTGACGGTGCGAATGTGCAGGTTTGGCAAAATAACGATACGGGTGCTCAGAAATGGAATTTCTCACGTAACGGTGATGGCTCTTACACAATCGTCAACGCCGCCAGCGGCAAAGCTCTTGATGTAAAAAATGCCGCTGCCTCTTCTGGGACAAATATCCAACAATGGTCCAGAAACGGCAGTGCTGCCCAGCGTTGGTATATCGAGTACGTATCCGGTGGCTTTAGATTGTCTTCCGCCCTTAACACGGCATTTGTTATTGATGTCTATGGAGGAAATGCGGCAAACGGTACGAATGTTGCGCTATATGCGAGCAACGATTCAAAGGCGCAACGGTTTACATTCAAGGCAACTACGTATGTTCAGCCCTTGCCTGCGGATCAACAGGCAATGTATAACCGTGCGCAGTGGTACAACAGCAACACGGAGTGGTTGATCTTGACTGACACCGTCGGCTGCCGTACGGGTATTTTTAGGGGCTCTCGTGGCAACTGGAAATTATGGTCTTTCTGGCAGTGCGCTCCTGGCAAAAATGAGTCGCCGACCGTGCTGGGCGAGTATTCCGTCTATGGAAAGGGACTTTCGTTTGGGCATGGATATACCTGCTGGTATTACACGCAGTTCTACGGTGACTATTTGTTCCACACGCAGCCTTGCTATACGGGGACGTTTAACGTGATGGACCCCACTATGGGACAACGTGCGTCCGCGGGATGCATCAGGCTTACGACCGACCATGCCAAATGGATTTACGACAATATTCCCTATGGAACGAAGGTCGTTAATTACTAAGCTCAAAGTAATTACTAAGCTCAAAGGCGGCTCCCTTACGGTGGCCGCCTTTTTTGCGCAAAGATTTGCATGATGCGCTGGACCGCGATTAAATTACCAAACGCGTAGCAGTTTCACTGCATAACAATTCATATGATTTTAGATGGTCAAATGATGCATCGTTTGCGGTGGCAAGTGTTGTGTCGTTGGTGTTGACGAGGCTGTCTGGGGGATGTCATGCGTCATAAAAAGTATGTTTGCATTGCATTGCAAACAGGGCTCTTGTTGGGCCTACTTCTAATATTGCCCGTCGTTCTTAAATCGGGTTCGACCGCTTTTGCCGAAGTCTCTCCGGCTGCCCCTTCCGTGGAAGAAGCTGTGAAAACTGAAGATGGGAATGATTCTTTTCAGGATTCGTCTTTGGGCGATTCTGCTCAGGACGACAGCGTGAGCGATGACGACGCGGGTATCGAGCCTGAATCTTCTGCCGAGGCAGCTGATCTGTCTGTCTACTCGACCCTCGATACGGGCTCCTATTTCTTAACCTCGACTTTGTCGGGGCATCGTGTGCTCGACGTCGCCGGTGGATCGGTGGCCGACGGCGTGGCTATACAGCTGTATAGAAGAAATGAGACGGCTGCTCAGCAGTTTATTCTTGAAGACCTTGGCGATGCCCGATACGCCTTTAAGAACGTTAAATCGGGGCTGTATCTTTGCTATCCCAATGATGTTTCTTGTTTCTCAGACCATCCGCGTCTTACGCAGCGCGCTGGCGATAGCGATGCTTGGGGCTTTGCGTGGCATGCTCGACAGGTTGGTAATGGATTCATCTTTTCGCCTGTTATCGATGATGATTATGCGATCGACATCGCCGGTGCAAATGATGCCGATGGCACTCAAATTCGTCTATATCAAGCCAATGAGTCTGCGGCTCAGATTTTTACGCTTGAAAAACCTAAGGCAACTATCATTGCCGAGCTCGCGGCTGCTCATACCTCAGATCTTGCTGACGGTACCTATCTCATTCGTTCGGAAAAGAGTCGTTGGCAGACGCTTGATGTCGCCGGCGGATCCAAGTCTTCGGGTGTGAATGTTCAAATATATGCGCTCAATGCCTCGTCTGCGCAAACATGGACCGTCTCCCATGACTCGGACGGTTTCGTAACGCTTACCTGCAAGGGCTCTGGGCTTGTTCTCGACGTATCTGGCGGAAGCGCTCAGTCTGGAACGAATGTCCAGCAGTACGCATCTAATGGTTCTGCCGCACAAAAGTGGATTGCAGTGAAGGACGGCGATTCAATTAAGCTTATCTCTGCCCTTGATCCCTCAATTTGTCTTGATATCGCGGGGGGAAACACGGCTAACGGGACGAACGTGCGCACTTGGTCCGATAACGGCACGAGTGCCCAGCGCTGGTCATTTTATGACCTAAACGCCCAGCGTGAAGAGCTGGACATGTTGGCGCAACAGAATGCCGGCAATATCGCTGACGGGCGTTATATTCTGGCTCTTGGCGTTGGCAAGACCAAGGTACTGGACGTAAGCGGTGGATCTAAAGACAACGGCGGCAATGTTCAGTCCTATGCTTCGAATATGACGTCGGCACAACAGTGGGCAATTTCTCATGATGAGTCTGGCTATTTGATTATCAGAAACGTCTCTTCGGGTAGGGTGCTCGACATTGCCGGCGGGTCTTGTTCGTTGGGGACTAATGTTCGGCAGTATTCATTCAACGGGTCGCGTGCCCAGCTTTGGATTGCCGTTCCCTCGGCGTCGGCGGGGCTATTCCGGCTGCAGTCGGCACTTATGTCTGACATTGTTCTAGATGTTGCGGGCGGCTCATCCTCAAATGGCGCCAACATCCAAACCTATGCGAGCAATGGAACTCCCGCTCAAAACGTTCGTTTTGTTTCGACTGCACCAGACGTAGCGCCGTGCAGTGATCTTGGCCTGGACGGCTGGTTTACCATTTCACTGGCGACTGATTCATCGCGTGTATTTGACATTGCTGGTGGCTCCTCTTCCAATGGAGCTAATGTCCAGACCTACACCGCTAATGGTACGTTTGCGCAGGACTTTAAGTTTGTGTATGAGGGCGGATACTACCGGATTGTGAGTGCCCAGTCTGGCAAGGCGCTTGATGTTGATGGCGGCAATTTGTGCCCTGGAACCAATGTCCATCAATGGAATATCGGCAGCAATAATGCAAATCAATTGTTTTCCATTGTGCGCAACGATGATGGTTCGTATACAGCGACCAATAAAGCGACCGGATTGGTCTTGACGGTTGGAAGTTCTAACGTATTCGGAGATGCCCCGACTGATTCCGGCTCGCAAAGTTTGGCGTTCACAAAAGTGACCTCGCTTTTGCCCGAGGGTTTCTTTACCATTTCGAATTCTGCCTCTTCTTCTGCGGTTCTTGATGTTGCAGGCGGCTCTGCTGCTGACGGTGCCAACGTGCAACTTTATGGAAGCAACAAGTCGCTTGCTCAGAAGTGGAAAATCACAAAGGTTGCCGAACGGGATAACACCTATACCATTGAGAGCCTGGTATCTGGCAAGGTTTTAACGGCGGATGAGGACGGTAACGTTTGCGTTCGTTCTCTAACCAATGATGATTTTCAGTTATGGACCGCTCGGATTAATAACGGCTGTGCTGTCCTTGTCAACGTGGCAACGGGAAAGGTACTTGATGCTGCAGGGGGCTCAACAAGCAACGGAACTAATATTGGGACGTATGCTTCTAATGGTACCGCAGCGCAGTCTTTTAGATTGTCTGCCTGCTCGTTAGTTGATTCGGGTACTTACACCATTGTCGTCGCCTCTGATCGTTCTAAAGCGTTGGATGTGGCGGGCGGCTCGCGCTCCAATGGCGCTAATGTACAGCTTTGGTCTTCCAACGGTTCTGGCGCTCAAAAATGGAACGTTAGCGCCAATTCTGACGGAACTGTTTCAATTCAGAATTGTCGAAGCAAGAAGTACCTTGATGTGCTTAATGCCCAGGGCGTTTCGGGTGCCAACGTTCAGCAATGGCAGGGCAATGGAGGCTCTGCGCAACGTTGGCTCGTTGACTACGTGGGTGGGGGCTCTTTCGTCATCCGCTCCGCACTCAACGAGACCCTTGTTTTGGATGTGAGCGGGGGAGCTTTTAGCGACGGTGCCAATATTCAGATTTATAACTCCAATAATTCTGGTGCCCAGGGGTTCACTTTTGTTCAGACAAGTTATACGCCCGAGGCGGTGGATCTGGCTGTCCCCGTTTATAATCAGTACTCCGTCGGACTGCCCAATGGTTGCGAATCGGCTGCCCTGACCAACGTTCTAAATTACTACGGTTTTGGTGTTGGACCTTGCGAGATGGCTGATCGCTGGATCCCTCGTAGCTCTTGGGATTTTGTTTGGTGCTTCTGGGGCGATCCCCATAGCTATTCCAACGGTAACGAGATCTGCGCTCCTGGACTCAATAAGGCCGCTAACAATTTCTTAGCGAGCCGGGGGAGTAGCTTGCGTTCGTACGACGTTTCGGGAACATCTTTGTATGACCTTTGTAAATACTTGGATGATGGCTGCCCGGTCATTATTTGGACCACTGTCCATCAGGGCAACGTGGGTAACATTTATGCCCGACAGGGAGGTTATTTTGCCTGCGTTAACTCACATACGGTTGTTTTAAAGGGCTATGACCCTCAAACAAATAAAGTTATGATCTCGGATACCATCGATGGCTATACCACCTACGATCGAGATTGGATTGCTTGGGTTTACCAGCAACGAGGTGCGCAAGCGGTTGTTATTAAGTAGCCAATGGCCACGTTGTCATGGCTTGTATCAACTATTATAGATTCAGTGTTAATTTGAATCGGGGGTTTGATATGAGCTGCAGTCGTAAAGCCCGTGGCCTTGCTGCTATTTCGGTAGTGGCTTTGGCTGCGGGTCTTTTAATTTCCTCCGTTGGCGTGTCTCCGCTATTTGCGGAAGAGACATCAGCTAAAGGGTGCGATGATAATCAAATTGTTGATTCCAACGTCACTTGTGAAAGTGATTCCTGTTCGGATGCTTCGCCTGCCTTGCCGAACGAAGAACAGCCCAATGATTCATTAACGTCTACTGGCGGACCGACCGCCGCGACGACGGAAGGTGATACGAGCGTTGAAGATCAGGCCATTAAAAATAAAGGTACGCTTCTTGATGGCGTGACTTATGTTTTTGCCGGTGGTAATACCTCGCGTAAGGTTTGGGACGTTGCCGGAGGATCTTCCTCAAATGGTGCCAATGTCCAGATATACAGTTCGAATATGACCAAAGCTCAGCGTTGGCTGGTGCATGCGGATGCAGATGGCTTTTTAACTTTTGAAAATGTCGGCTCTGGCTTGGTGCTTGATGTCTCGGGCGGTAAAGCTGAGTCGGGTCGTAATGTTCAGCAGTATGTGGCTAACGGTACACGTGCGCAAAAGTGGATTGCCGTTAAGGGTGTCAATGGGGGCCTGACGATACATTCCGCCCTCGACTATGATTACGTGCTTGATGTCGCTGGCGGTAGTTCTGCTAACGGCGCAAATGTGCAACTTTATAAGGGTAATCAGACCGCTGCGCAGGCGTTTTATGCGTTTGACTCCAATCCTGTCGTTGACTCCATGGGCCAGAATGTTGCCGACGGTGTTTATTGTTTTGAATCTGCCGGTTTGGCACTCGACGTAAAGGGCGCTTCTGCTGAATCCGGTGCCGCTCTTCAGCCATATAAGAAGAACGACACCGTGGCGCAGGCTTTCCGTCTTACATATGACAGCGCATCCGGTTATTACACGATCGCTTCGCTTGTTTCGGGCAAGCTGATAGACGCCGATTACGGTAGTGTTGTACCCAGCGGCGCTGCCCATCTCTATGGATCCCTTGATGATGCTGGCTCCTATAAGAAGAATCGCCTTTGGGTCCTCGAGCCTTCCAGTGAAGGCTTTGCCATTAAAAACGCCGCTAATGGGTTATACCTTTCATTTGAAAGCGGCGTTGCCGTTACCTTGACTGAAGCCGTCACCTGGACTTTGACCCAGACCAACAGTTTTACCTGGACGCAAGCGGATGTCGATGCATTCGCCGCTGCGCAGGGACTACAGGTCGAAGACGGCACCTATGCTCTCTGCATGGAGCCATCACCGCGGAGTGTCGTTGACGTCTCCGGCGGCTCTGCGGCAAACGGTGCCAATATTCAAATCTATGCTTCTAATAACACTGACGCCCAACGTTGGGTTATCAAAAATATTCTTGGCTCGGATGGGCAACCTACTGGTTATGTAACGATCGCTCATGCGGGTACCTCTATGGCCCTTGATGTTTCCGGCGGAAGCAAAAAAGCTGGTGCTAACGTTCAACAATACGGTGCGAATGGCACCGCCGCGCAGCGTTGGATTCCTGTTAAGCAGGCAAATGGATCGTTTGTATTCTATTCTGGTCTTGGACGCAATCTTGTTTTAGACGTAAGCGGCGGTAGCGTCTCTAACGGTGCCAATGTTCAGATTTGGTCGGCAAATGGTTCTGTAGCGCAGCGCTTTATTGCCATCAACGCAAATCCTCATGTTGAGGCGGGCGCCCAAACGGTTGCGGATGGCATGTACCAGATTAATTCCGTTTCGGATCCTTCAAAATGCCTTGACGTGGCAGGGGGCTCCACCTCTAACGGCGCTCGCGTTCAAACGTATTCTGCAAATGGCACGCTAGCACAGTGCTTCAAGCTTTCATATGACCCTGCTACAGGTTTTTATTCGATTCGCCCTGCAAGGACTGGTAAGGGACTTGATCTTGACAGCGGCGATATCATTCCTGGCGCAAAAGTTCAGCAGTGGGATTTCCCCGGAATAGGATCAAATCAGCAGTGGCGTATCGAGTCTGACGGAGATACCTATTTAATCCGATCCGTTGCGAGTAATTTGGTACTGGAGCGAAAGTCCGACGGATCCGTAACGACTGCAGTTGAAAACGGTGGCGCTCCGCAGCGCTGGACCTTTGATTCCTTTACCGTGTCGCTCAGAGAGGGCTGCTACTCAATTTATTCGGACCTGACAGGTAAATACATTGATGTCTCTGGTGGCTCTTATGCAGAGGGCGCTCCGCTACAGGTTTATGCGGGGAACGGGACTTTGGCTCAGAAGTTCTGGGTTCGTGCCGACGAGCAGGGATACTACTCGTTCCAGTGCGTTAATTCTGCCAAGTACCTCTCGGCGCGTGAATCTGACGGCGCTGTTCTTCAGATTTCGGATAAGGATTCCGATGAGGCCAAGTGGTCGCTTGGTGTCTGTTTTGGCAATGGCATCGAGCTCAAGAACAAAAAGACCGGTAAGGTCTTGACTGCTCCGGGATCTGGCAGCTCCATTGTTTGCGCCGATGAGGTTGGTTCGGCAGCGCAAGGGTGGACAATCACATCCGTCTCTCTGATTTCTGATGGATTCTACGAGTTCGCTCCCATGCATGCGGCAGGGCAACGACTTGATGTGGCTGGTGGTTCTCGCTCGAATGGTGCAAACGTCCAAATATATGCTTCTAACGGTACGTTAAGCCAGCGTGTGTGGGTCCGTAGCATCGGCGGCGGCTGGTATTCGCTTACAGCTTGCTGCTCAGCTTACCCTCTTGACGTCCTTAACTGTTCCGATGTGGATGGGGCCAACGTTCAGCAGTGGCAATGGAATGGGTCGAATGCACAAAAGTGGCGCTTCGAAATGGGGGAGAGTGGAATCAAGATTATCTCCGCCTTTGGCAATAAGGTTCTTGATGTAAGTGGTGCAGCTACCGCGAATGGATCCAATGTCCAGCTGTGGTCTTATAACGGGTCCAACGCTCAGAGCTGGCGTGCTATTTCTGCAGAGCGCCCTGCGAAGATTGGTTATCAGAATCCCGCGAACTATCCGCAGGTTAGCAGCTTGACGGTTAAACTACCGAGTTATTGCACCGGTGAGTTTACCTATGTGACGCCGTCTCGCATTGCAATCGATGCTACGCGAGACGATTGCGTTAATGCCTTTATCCAGCGCGCCTATGAGTATGTGGGGACGCGCTATATTGAGCCGTATTCGACGGCCCCTGGCGGTGCCGTCGATTGTTCGGGCTTTGTATTGCAATGCCTTTATGCTACGGGCATGGACATGGGGGTCTACAACCCCTACAACCATCGCTGGCTTGCGTGGCAAACCTACAACTCTATGAATTGGTATAACAACGGTACGTTTATGCCAGTGAGCGTTGGCAGCATGCAACGCGGTGACGTCATCTACTACCGCGGCCATATTGCCATCTATTTGGGCGGTGGGCGCATGATTGACTCTTGGCCAAATCAGGGCGTCGGTGTTCACGGCGTTTATGAGCGCGGCAACCCTATAGGTGCTGCTCGCCCGTTCGTTTAAGCTAGTTTCCGTAGATTGAGGTTATATGTCTGCGTCTTGTTTTGGGCTTATTGCCACGATAGCAATCGAGCTAATTTAATAGTTGGTATGATTGTCGCTGTCCCGTCCTACTCTAATACGTGGGCAGGTTCCATTTGGGGGCATATCGCAATATATATTGGAGATGGCAAAGTAATTGAGAACATCGGGCGAATTAATGTCCGCGGGCTTGATGACTGGGTCAACTATTATGGAACAACGTATACGCCGCTTTGGGGATGGTACCGCAATATCGCCCTTTGCTAGTCTGGATTTAGGTTGATGGATATGCGCAAGAAAACTTGTCTTGCATCGTCTTTGATGGTTGCTCTCGGTCTGCTCTGCAGCCTGGGGGCAACCCCTGTTTTTGCCGATGATGCTACACTTCCTGTCGATGCCTCTCTGGAGGAACGTCTTGCTTACGGCGAGGCGCATCCCGATGATGACTTGGGTACCTATACCGCTGGTAGCTCGATGGAAGGGGAGCCGCTCGCCGCTGCGCTTGATACTCGTTCGGCTAATGGATCTCCCTATTGGGGCGGCACTAACGCCTCCAAGACGTTCTATAACGGATATGACGAGGTCTTTGCCTCTCCTGCCCTTAAGGTTATTGACGTCTCGGAATGGCAGGGGACGATTGACTGGAACAAGGTTAAAAACTCTGGCGTCGATGCCGTTATCTTGCGTTTCGCGCATTCAACGAGTCATTTCGATAAACAGTTTGAGCGCAACTTGAGCGAAGTGCGCCGTCTGGGCATTCCATTTGGCTTGTATATCTTTAGTACTGCCCAGAATTCGAATGATGCTACAGGCGAAGCTTACTTTACCCAGCAAATCGTGAGCAAATACGGTCTGTATGATCTGTCACTTCCGATTTTCTATGATCTCGAGACGTTCTACGACAGCAACGGAAATGCAATATCGCCCAATAGCGCTTCGGCGTACGAGGGCATCGTGAATGCGTATTTTAATACGCTGTCTGGTTTTGGCATTAACAACACGTCCATTTATTCCGGCCGCTGGTATACGGACACCTATCTAAAAGCCGCAAGCGTGCGTCCTCGTGTGTCCTGGATTGCGGAATATGGCCCCAAACTCAAGACTTCGTTTAGCTGTACTGGCCAGTATGGATGGCAGTACACATCTTCGGAGCGTCTTGATGGCATTACCGCTAATACGGTTGACATGAGCGCCTTTTCCTCAGCTGATTTTGTTAACGTTCTTAATATGCCTGACTTTTCTCTTGCTGATGGAACTTACTACATCGATTCGATTGCAAAAGATTCCTCGAGTGTTACCGTTGCTGATGACACTAGTCTTTCTTTGTATGGGGCTCGGGGAACGGCTGATCAGCGTTTTAATCTTGAGTCGGACGGCTCTGGAGCATATCGAATTAAGTGTGAGTCAACTGGGTTATATCTTTCGGTTGCGGGAGATAATGCGCAAAGCGGATCTTCGGTCACTCAGGCCGCTTATGCTCAGGACGAGCACCAGCTTTGGCATATCCGTGTTGCCGATAGTGGATTCTACATTCAGTCTGCTTTGGGTAACTGGGTGCTCGATCTTAATGGTGGGAGTACTGCGGATGGAACTTCGGTTCGCATCTGGGCTCCGAATAAATCGACTGCGCAGCGTTTTACCTTTGCGTCCGCATCGGCAGTAAAAACCGATACAGCTTTTGCCATCAAGAGTGTGCTCAACCCTCAGCTCGTTATGGATATCTACGGTGGTTCATCTGATAATCGAGCGCGACTTCAGATTTATAACGCCAACAATAGCCAGGCTCAGATGTTTTCTTTTAAGCAGGTCGGCAATGGCCTGTACGAAATCGTAAACGTTAACTCCGGTAAGCCCTTTGAAGCGCAGGGCGGTTCCGTCTCGAATGGGGGAGCGGTCTCCCAGTACGCATCTAACGGTACGTGCGCGCAGCATTGGTCTGTTATTGATCACGGCAATGGCGAGTACTCGTTCATTAATTCAAAGTCCGGTAAAGCCGTTGACGTTCCAGGTGGCAATGGCGTGAGTGGGTCTGCGCTTCAGATTTATACGTACAACGGATCTGATGCGCAGAAATGGACGCTTGCGCCAGCGCGCACTGTTCGCCAGGAGCTCAATGATCTCGCCGCCTCGAGCAAAGGGCTTGTAAAAGAGGACGTTGAATATGCCATCGGCTCTGTCTCTGAGCGTCAGGTATTCGATATTGCCGGCGGATCTATAAATTCCGGTGCCAATCTTCAGCTATATGCATCTAACGCTACTAAGGCTCAGCGCTGGACGTTTTCCTATGACAAGAATGGTTATGTGACCATTACGAATGTGAAGTCGGGAAAAGTCTTAGATGTTTCTGCCGGCAGCAAAAAAGCAGGTGCCAATGTTCAACAGTACGCGTCCAATGGCTCTTGGGCTCAGAAATGGATCCTTGTCGATTGCGGTGACGGCTCTTTCAAGATTTGCTCTGCGATTAGGACTGGCTTTGTCTTGGACCTTGCCGGAGGCTCCACTGCAAATGGAGCGAATGTCCAGGTTTATGACGATAACGGTACCGCTGCACAGCGATTCCGTCTGTATACGGCCGGAGAAGTTTCTAAGGCTCAGACAATCGATTCTCAGTCTGCTGTTGTAATGGCTTCTGATGGTCGCGTATTTGATGTGCCTGGCGGCAGCGTGGATAGCGGAGCTGCCCTTCAACTTTATAGTGCCAATGGGACTATTGCACAGTCGTTTGGGTTTGAATATGAAGCTGAAAAGGGGCTTTATGCGATAAAGTCTGCGAAATCCTATCGCTATTTGTATGCTCAGGACGGGGATATTGTTCCTGGAGCTGCGGTTAAGCAGGGGAGCCTGTCGCCTTCTTCGCTGATTTATTATTGGGCTGTCGAAGATGCCGGTAACGGTTTGTACCGTATCGTTAACGCCGCTACTGGTTGTGTTTTGGGTGTAAGCGCTTCTGGTAAGATTGTTACGGTCTCCAGGGGCGATTCGCGCGAGCTGGCGGTTGCATTTGCGTCGTCCAACTTTAAATGCTTGCGCTCCGAACAAGACGCCGACGCCGCGACTCACATGTCTGATTTGGCAGACGGCGAGTATATCGTCAGCTCGAGTAAGAACTATTCATTTGTCTTGGATGTTTCTGGCGGATCTAAAGATAACAGCGCCAATATCCAGCTGTACACGTCGAATATGAGCAATGCCCAGCGCTGGATCGTTACCCATGACGACAAGGGCTATGTTACGTTTACGAATGCTGGCTCCAATAAGGTGATTGATGTTGCGGGAGGAAACGCCTCTGCAGGAACTAATATTGCCCAGTATGCCTTCAACGGAACATTTGCTCAAAAATGGATCGTTGCCAAGCAATCCGACGGCACGTATCTCGTCGAGAGTGCGCTTAGACCTGGGTTCCATCTTGGCTCTAGAGGAGGAAGTGCGTCCAATGGCGTGAATGTTGAGTTGAACACCAACGAGAGTAGCTCACGCTTTGCGCTGCTGAGCACGTCTCCCTCAGTTGCCAAGTGCGAGGACGTTCTTCCAAAAGGATATTTCACGCTGAGTCCTGCCTGCAGTTCTACTGGGAAGGTCATCGACATTGCCAGTGGCTCAAGCTCCAATGGGGCCAATGTTCAGCTTTACAACAGTAACGGCACGCTTGCCCAGCTGTTTAGCTTTGAATATCACGACGGTTATTATGTAATCCGTAACGTCAAGTCTCAGAAGGTGCTCGATGTTGCCGGCGGCGATCTTATTCCGGGTGCTAATGTCCAACAGTGGGATGGCGATTCGATCAATAACAATCAGTTGTTTGCAGTTATTGACAACAGCGACGGGACCTTCTCTTTCGTAAATAAGGCAACTGGTTTGGCCCTCAACATCGCAAACGGTTCCGATTCTGCTCGAGCGAATGTAAACGGATCTTTATCTAATGGCGCCGCCGCACAAAAGTTTACACTTCATCAGGCTACCGAGTTTTTGAGTGAGGGCGCGTCCACGTTTGAATCGACGACGGCTTCGAAAGTCTTGGATGTTGCCAGTGGATCCACGGAAGATGGTGCTGCCATCCAACTCTATGCTGCAAACGATACACTTGCTCAAAAATGGTATGTGAGCAAAGTGGCCGGGCTGGAAAACACCTATGAGATAGAGTGTATCGGTTCCGCGAAAGTGCTTTCTCTAACCGATGAGGGCAAACTCGTTCAATTGACATCTAACGGTGCCGATTCTCAGCGTTGGCACAGTGCGCTGTCTGGCGGCAAGATAGCGTTGCAAAATGCGGCTACAGGTCAGTATCTCTGTGCCTCCGGTTCATCTGCGACTTTAGGTATGGTTGATTCGCTCGAACTGCCTGGTGTTCGTTTTAATGTAAAGAGCGTTGGCGTTCTGTCTGAAGGGTCATATACTATTCAGCTTATGTCGAATCGGTCTCAGGTATTCGATGTGTCTGGTGGCTCAGCGACCGCTGGCGCATCAGTAGGTTTTTATGGTTCGAATGGAACGGCAGCCCAGATTTGGGATGTTCGTAAAAATTCTGATGGCACATATGAGATCTCGAGCGCTAAATCTTGCAAACCGTTAGACATTAGAAATGGCAACCAGATAGTCGGCAATGGCGTACAAATTTGGACCCGAAACGAGGGTGCTGCACAAAAATGGAAATTGGTATACAACAGAGGAGAGGGCTATACCATTCAATCGACCAGCGGCCTCGTTCTTGCATCGGCCAACGGTTCACTCGCGCTTTGTGAAGATAGCGGTTCTGCTAATCAGCGTTTTGCTTTTGAGAAGGCAACTTACATTCCTCCAACACTGACTGGTATTCAGTGGAAGGGGTGTGCCCATTACTCGTCGTCTCGTTACGGCGAAGACTGGAGCGTGATTGTGATTCACATCTCTGAGTGTACATCGCTTTCACAGATCGATAATACATTTTGGGGTACACGCGAGGCATCGGCTCATTATGGCGTGGCACCGGGGCAGATTCACCAGTACGTTGGCCTTGATGATACAGCCTGGGCCGTCGGTGACTGGGAGTGGAATAAACGTTCGGTGTCTATTGAGCATGTGGGCACTACGGCAAATCCGCCTTCGTATGCTACCCTTGATACTAGTGCGCAGCTTATGGCCGCGCTTGCAAGGTCTAAGGGTTGGAGACATCTAACGATGGGCGATAATGTCGGCATTCACAAGTGGTATTCATCAACGAGTTGCCCTGCTGGAACGGATGTTAACTGGCTGGTCGCGAAAGCTAACCAGTATTTAGGGAATTAATATAATTATTTGAGGTTGAATAACTTGAGCAAACGAATTCTATACTTCGATGTCCTCAATGTGGCTGCATGCCTGGCTGTAATTATTATGCATTTCAATGGTCTTGTGCATGCGTTTTCCCCATCTTCTGATTGGCTGCAAGCCCTTTTTGCGGAGTGTGTTTGCTATTGGGCTGTTCCGATTTTCTTTATGCTTTCGGGCGCCAATCTTCTTACCTATAGGGAACGCTATTCAACAAAAGAATTCCTTTACAAACGTTTTGTAAAAACGGTAATTCCCTTTCTTGCTTGGTCTGCCTTGGCGCTCATTTGGAAGGTGCAGACTGGGCAGATGCAGGCTCCGGCTGGCCCAAGATCATTTATTGATATGGTGATTAACACTCAGATAATTGATGTCTACTGGTTTTTCATCCCCTTGTTCTCAATGTACCTTTCGTTTCCTGTTCTGTCATTTTTATGCGACGGAAAGAATGATGATGTGCTTTGGTACTCCGTTGCCACTGGTTGTATTTTGATTTCCGTGTTGCCCTCCGTATCGGCATTTCTAGGTATTTCGTTCAACTCTTCGCTTACACTGCCGATATTGAGCGGGAATCTTCTATTTGCCGTACTCGGTTATTTGATTAAAAACCATGATTTTTCTGCGTATCAAAGGTATGTGATCTATCTATTAGGTGTGATGGGTTTTGCCGTTCGTTATTTTTCGACGGCCTACTGCTCCTTCGCTCAGGGCGAGCTCTATACGGTCTTTTGGGGCGTAACGAACTTCCCGTGCATGCTTCTTTCTGTTGCCGTCTTTGTTTTTTGCAAATATGCACATTGGGACCGATTGTTCACAACGCCAAGACGCGTAAAAGCGCTCAAGTCTCTTTCTGGTTGTAGTTTTGGAATTTATCTCATTCATATGATTGTGTTTTACTATCTCTTGATTATTACTGGCCTTGATGGAGGCCGTCTGGTCTGGAGAACTGTTTTCCCGTTCATCTGCTATTTTGTTTGTGCTGCGCTCGTTTTCTTTCTCAAAAAGATACCTCTAGCGAAATGGATTGTTCCGTAGGGGGGGGGCATTGAGTATGAGAAACCGTTTATTTCATGGCATTTCGCTATGATTTCTTCCTCTGTTTGAACCTCTTATATTTTATTAGCGCTTGTTTCGCTCCATCTACTGGATGAAGCGATCTTGTAGACACGGGAATAACCCGCGTCTTCTTTATAGTCCATGATATCGAAGGCCGTGAAATGCAGATCAGAAAGCAACATTTAAGGTTATTTATACCCATTTTACTGGGCCTTTTCTTTTCTCTAGGCGATTATGTTGCGACTCATGATGGCGTTCTTGATTTGTGCAGTAAAATGATTTGGTTCCAAGCTCTGGAATTCAGCATGTATTTTGTCGTTCTATTTGTTGTATTTGAATTGCTAATTGGTCATATAAACAATGAACAGGGCGGTATCAAGATCGCCTTGGGCTCATGCTTTCACCGACGGGAGCCAAGTATTGCAAAATCTAGATGTCGACTATCACATCTCATTATCTATTTTATCTTTATCGCTACCGCCTGGTCTTTTTGGTTGTATCTATTGAGGTCTGGTATTTTTTGGTCGGATACATCACAGCAAATTTTGCAGTACTACGGTGTCGAGACTTTGTCCGATCATCATCCCGTGCTAGTTACCTTCATTTATGGGTTGTTTTGCGAGTTTGGTACGGCTGTATTCGGCAGCGCAACTAAAGGCTTAGTAATTCTTGGAGCAATTCAGCTATATTCCGCTGCTTTGCTAATTTCGTTGATTTGTTCAGATTTTTATCACTTCGGCGCCAATTCAATTTTATGTTTCATCGTTGTCGTCTTTTTTGCTATATTTCCTGTCTTCCCTGTAATGATTTGTTCGATTGCGAAGGATTCACTTTCGATTGTTTTCTTTTTAGGGTATATATGGCTATTTTTCAGATTTCTTCTGTCAAAGAATCTATCTGTTCTTGAGATATTTGGAATAGTCTTATTTTCCATTATCGCTTCGCTTACAAAAAAGACCATGGGTTATATTATTTTTGGAGTCGATGTACTTCTCTGTTTATATACCTTCAACTTATCCAAAAAATGCCGCGTTAAAATCTTGCTTTCCTCGGTTTTCTTCTCTTTAACCGTGTTTGTCCTTGTTCCGCAGCTATATGCTGCCGCTAACGTGTTGCCTGGCGGCAAACAGGAAATGATTGCGCCTATCATTCAGCAAGTTGCACACGATGTTAAATACTCTAAAGATGAAATGACCAACGAAGATTTAAACGTAATAGACAAGTTCCTTCTCACTAATGTCTGCGATATCCCTTCCATGTATAATTGGGGTTGCGTTGACTCAATTAAGGACATAATAAGATATCCGTTAACGCCTGTTCGGGGCGTAAACGACGAATCCTATTTTAATAAGTTCATTAAGCTGTGGGCCGTCAACTCAATGAAGGATCCCAAAGGCCATCTCGAGGCATGGATTGGCCTTATTGATGGATGGATAACGTTTCGTACCGATCAAGACGGGTCCGGAAATTACCTTGTCCTGCCAATGTACTCTGGCTGGTATTATGAACCTGTTGATAAGGTTATCGATTGGACCCCTACTTGCTCTGCTGGCGCTTCTGTTGCTCAGCAAATTTATCTTTCTATCCAAAGTCTTCCTATTATAAATGCTCTATTTTTCCGTTCCACCTGGGCCTCTATTATCCCTTTGTTCCTCCTGTTTTATGTACTCGGCGATAAGTATTCGGGTTCAAAAAAGGGGGCCCTATTGATCCTGTCCCCTGTTCTGATCACATGTTTGACTCTTTTAATAGTGCCGATTTCTATAGTAGGCGGCGAGCCAACGCGTTATGTCTTTAGTAATATTTGTCTAATTCCCATTTTGGTTTTGGCGTTATCTTTAGATAGCCTGTTCTACAATCATGGTTGATTGTTTTGGAGTTCATATGCAATTTCGTAATGTTGCGGTTATCATTCCCTGCTACAACGAGGCTTTAACCATCGGTAAAGTGATAGATGACTACCATGCGGCCTTGCCTGGTGCAATGGTATATGTATACGATAACAATTCTTCTGACGACACTTCGCAGATTGCCAGGCAGCATGGTGCGATCGTTCGCTTCGAGCCTCGCCAGGGGAAAGGTAACGTTTGTCGCCAGATGTTTCGTGATATCGATGCTGATTGCTATTTGATGGTCGATGGTGACGACACGTATGATGAGGCTAAAGCCGTTGATATGGTGCTGCCAATCCTTAATGGTGAGGCCGATATGACCGTTGGTGACCGTCTTTCCAACGGAACATATGCCGAAGAAAACAAAAGAGCCTTTCATGGATTCGGTAATAATCTCGTTCGATTCATGATTAAGTGGATTTATGGCTATGCTTTTGATGACGTTATGACTGGCTATCGTGCTATGAGTCGTCCGTTTGTTAAGACGTTCCCGGTCATGTCTGAAGGCTTTCAGATTGAGACCGAGCTTTCTATTCATGCTGTTGATAGGCGTTGGCGGATCAAGGATATTCCTATTGTTTATCGTGACCGTCCCGAGGGCTCTGTCTCCAAACTTGATACGTTTGGTGATGGCTTTAAGGTGATTGCGATGATCGGGGCGCTTTTTAAGGATTATCGACCCCTTAAGTTCTTTAGTTTGATTGCTGCAGTGCTTTTGATTGTTGGTTTGTTTTTCGGCATTCCGATTATATTTGATTTTGTTCATACCGGTCTTGTTGAACGGCTTCCAACTGCTATTCTTGCGGTTGCGTTTGTGTTTCTTAGCGGCCTTTGTTTGACTACAGGTTTGATTCTAGACTCTGTTGCTAAGATCGAGCGCAAAGAGTGGGAACTTAAGGTTTACGACGAGTTTCAGAAGTAGATAATTTTGGGGCGTCTCTTTGTGGCGCCCCTTTTGCTTTAAAAGTCAATTATCCTGTTAGAGTTAACCCTGTTCCTTCTATTAGGGAGCGTCTAGTTTGCCCCGTTTCTCCATTTGCGTTTCATCCTATAACGATGCTGAGTTCCTTCCCGCTTGCATCGATAGCGTTCTCAATCAGTCGTTCTCTGATTTTGAGCTCATTATTGTTGACGATGGCAGTCCTGATGACACGGCTTCTATTATTAATTCCTATGCTATGCGAGATGCCCGTATCGTCCCGATAATTAAACAGGTCAATGAAGGCGTTCATCTTGGTCGTAAATCAGCTGTAGCAAAATGCTCTGGCGATCTAGTTATCCTTTTGGATTCTGATGATGAGCTCGGCGACCCTCTCTTTCTTGAAAAGCTAAACGGGTATTCTCTCGTTCATCCGGCCGATATCTATCACTTTGGCATAGAGGTTATTAATGCTGGTGTTTCCGACCAGGAGCGTAATGACTTTGAGACTTACGTCAATCGTGATATTGAGCCTCTGTATGGAAGCGACATTGTAAATGCTGCCTTTTCTGCCGATGCCGGTTATCGCCAAGACTGGCGAATTACTCAGAGGGCGTACAAGTCGGCTTATTTTAAACGTGTTTACGAAAATATGACTTCCGATCGCATGGGGCGTGCTCAAGACGGTTATGAGTGCTTTGTCGCTCTTGCCGAGGCAGAATCTCAGCTTACATGCAACAATATAGTCGGTCTTAAGTATTATCTTGGCCGAGGTGTAAACTCCGGAACTCAGATTTCTACCGAGTCTTTTGTTAAAAGCGCCAACGGATTCTGGAGTTCTGTTTCGCATATGCGTGAATATTGCAAGGGATTTGATCGCTTCGACCTGTCTTCATCTTTTAATGGAGGCAAATTAAAGCTTATGGATCTGCTGTTTAACGATTGGATCGTACGAGTAAACGATTCCGATAAGCTTGCAGCCGCGCGCGGTGCTGCTGAAGTTTGCGGTGGGGTAGAGGTTGCAACTCAGCTTATGCGTCTTGCGCGCGATAATGCCTACTCTCATTGGGTTGATGGAACCGAACTTGATGATTGCGCGAGCGCTTGGTATCACGAGGCTAAGCTTCTTGCGGGTGGAGAATACTTTACGTCTCAAGAGTTAATTGATTTCGGATGCGCCGCCAAGCTTCATATCGATGAAGTTTCTGAGCGTTTTTTTAGGCGCCGTTCCGAGGAGCAGGACGTTCGTATCTTTGTTTCTACGCATAAAAATGTCGACCTTTTTGATAGTGCGGTTTTCCAGCCTGTTCAGGTTGGGTGCGCTTCTCACAACAATCTCTATCGCTGGGCCTTTCACGATCATGAGGGTAACAACATATCGACGCTTAACCCCATGTATTGTGAGCTGACTACTCAATACTGGGCTTGGAAAAATACCGACAGCCAATACGTGGGTTTTTGTCACTATCGTCGTTATTTCGACTTCGCCCCCGAACGTCATAGCGAAAACATTTACGGCGAGATCATGGACACCTATATTGACTCAAAGTCTCAGGCTAAATATCATCTCGACGATAAATCTGTTGCTAATTATGTTAAGCAATACGATGTAATTACAACCGAGCGCAAGGATATTCGTCCATATTGTGGGCAGTCTGCAACGCTGCGTAAGCAGTATGACCTTGCAGATAAGCTTTATGTTGAGGATCTTGACAAGGTCGTCGAAATCCTCGGCAAGCAACATCCTGAATATCTTGAAGATGCTCAGGCCTTCCTTAAGGGCCATGTTGGTCGCTTCTGTAACATGTTTATTATGAAGCGAGATATCTTCAATGATTACTGTGCGTGGCTTTTCCCCATTCTGGAAGAGTTTGTTGCTACGACTGATATGTCTCACTACAGTAAAGAAGGTGTTCGCACTCCAGGCCACTTGGCTGAGAGACTTCTAAATATCTATTTGCTCCATCACGAGCGCGTTGGATCTAATTGGAAGATGGCCGAGCTTCAGTGCGTGCATTTTGCTAACCCTGATTATCATGACGAGCTCGGTCTTCCCTCGCTCGGTTACGATAAGCGTCCTATCATTCCCGTTGTTTTTGCGTCAGACAATAATTATGTGCCGATGCTTACCACTACGGTTTATTCGGCGCTTAAGAATGCTTCCCGGGATTATCGCTATGATGTGATTGTTCTTCATCGCGATATCAATGGTGCCATCCAGGCTTCCATGAGAGACTTCTTCTCTCAGTTTGACAACGCAGCGATTAGGTTCTGTGATGTTTCGCCTATTGTTGATCAATATGAGCTGAGCACCAATAATCCTCATATTAGTGTTGAGACGTACTACCGTTTCTTAATTCAGAAGCTATTGCCTTATTACAACAAGGTTTTGTACTTGGATTCAGATCTTATTGTCGAGGGCGATATAGCCGAACTCTACTCGAGTGATCTTGGCGATAACCTTCTTGCTGCTGTGAGGGATATCGATTTTCTCGGTAATGTCAACATGAAGAACGGGGACCGTCTTAAGTATGCAAGGAAGGTCCTGGGTATGAAGAACCCCTATGATTACTTCCAAGCTGGCGTTCTTTTGCTGAATACTGAGGAAATGCGAAGGCTCCACAGTATTGAGGAGTGGTTGGAATTTGCTTCTGACGATCGCTTTATCTACAACGATCAAGATGTTCTGAACGCGTATTGCGAGGGGCGCGTTACCTGGCTCGATTATGACTGGAATGTCATGATCGATTGTGGCGGACGCATCGCGAACGTGTTCAGCTTTGCTCCTCATGAGGTTTTTGATGCATTTAATGATTCGCGTTGCCATGAGCGGATTGTGCATTATGCTGGGTTTGAAAAACCGTGGAAGTTTGCCTATTGCGATCGAAGCCAACTGTACTGGAAGTATGCCCGTGATACACCGTTTTACGAGAAGCTTCTTGCATCGCTTATGAGGTCTGGTGCCCCGGTTGATACACCGCTGGTGATGCACGAAAAGGCGGTTTCTGAAACTAGCCCGCTTCGTAAGATTGTCGATCCGTTGTGCCCCATTGGTTCTGCGCGCCGTGAAGTTCTGAAATCCATTGGCAGGGCTGTTCAGGGAAAGAAATAACTGAGTCTGTCAAATGGGCATGGAGTGTAAGCTCCATGCCCATGTTTAAGCAAAGTATGGGTTAATACCCCTCTTTTGACGGCCCATTCGTTCTGTGAGACTCGGAAGGATATACTTCTCTCTCGATAAGTTCTTGTAATTAAGGAGTCGTTTGTGACGAATAGCGTCGATAGCCGTGTTGATACGAATAGCATTCAATCACACGCGGCAAATGACATTCAAAAGGATTTTTACATCCTAAAACAGCTAGTTACTAAAGATTTTAAGCTCAAATATCGACGTAGCGTTCTTGGCGTTGCATGGTCGGTTCTTAACCCCCTGCTTATGATGATTGTAATGGCTGTCGTTTTTTCGACGATTTTTGCCCAGGGTCGCAATGGTTCCATTACCCCGGAGATGTATCCGCTTTACTTAATTGTTGGTAATGTAACTTTTGCCGTTATGTCTGATTCCACATCACAGGCCATGACATCGATCCTTGCTGCAGCGTCGTTGTTAAAGAAGGTCAAAGTCCATCGTTGGGTATTTCCCGTTCAAAAGGCTTTATTCGCCTTGGTCAATTTTGCTTTTTCGCTTGTCGCGGTTGCCCTGGTTATGCTTTGGTTCCGTGTAGTGCCCACATGGCATCTTGTTTGGCTTCCAGTATGCCTGATCCTTCTGATGCTATTTTGTATGGGTATTGGTCTGGCGCTGTCCGCCCTTGCAGTTTTCTTTAGAGATGTGATTCATCTTTGGAGCGTTGTAATTACCGCCTGGACGTACTTTACGCCGATCTTTTGGACTACGGATTTTATTGCCGGAATGCCTCATGTCCTCAGGGTTCTTATGTATGCGAACCCAATGTATAACTATTTGACTTTCATGCGTGATATCTTCCTGTTTCAATGCAATCCCTCTGCGCTTGTGTTGGGTCTCTGTGTTTTATGGGCTGCTCTTTCACTGCTTATAGGTTATGCAGTTTTTCATAAGAGCGAGCACAAGTTTATTCTTTATATTTAGGGGAATGTTATGTCTGGAGTTATTCAAGCGAGTGCTATGCCCTCGATTGACTTTGAGAATAAGCCTCTTTCGGTTGAGGTTAAAGATGTCTCCATGGTCTTTAATATGGCTTCCGAATCACTAGGGAGCTTTAAAGAGTATTTTATTAAGCTTGCAAAACACGAGCTCTTTTTTGAGGAGTTCAGGGCTCTTAAGCATATTTCTTTCGATGTTCATCGTGGCGAGGTTGTGGGCCTAGTTGGAACAAACGGATCTGGCAAATCAACAATGCTGAAGATTATCGCCGGAGTGCTTGAGCCTAGCGAGGGTGAAGTCAAGGTTCATGGCAACATCGCTCCGCTTATTGAGCTTGGTGCTGGTTTTGATCCAGAGCTGACGGCTCGTGAGAATATCTACCTCAATGGATCACTCCTTGGATATACCAAGGAGTTTATTGATGCAAACTTTGATGAAATTATCGATTTTGCCGAACTTAATGATTTTGTTGACATGCCCCTCAAGAACTTCTCATCAGGCATGGTGGCTCGTATTGCCTTTGCTATCGCTACGATTACCGAGCCCGACATCTTGATTGTCGACGAAACTCTATCGGTTGGCGATGTTTTCTTCCAGGAAAAATGCGAAAGGCGAATCCAGCGTTTTATTGAATCTGGCGATGTAACTGTTCTTTTCGTTTCACATTCCATGGAACAGGTTGAGCGAATTTGCCAGCGTGCCGTATGGATCGAGAAGGGCGATCTTCGCTTGGACGGTCCTGTCGATGCAGTTTGTAGAGCGTACCGCGATCAATTCAATTAGGATATAATTATTGCATATCCGCTCCATTAGCTCAGCTGGATAGAGCAGGGGACTTCTAATCCCAAGGTCGACGGTTCGAATCCGCCATGGAGCACCTTGAAATTTGTCTGGCCGTCGACTATTAACGTCGACGGCCTTTTTTATGGCATTGGGTTGGTGTTTCCGCCCTTATCTGAGTCGGTCCATTTTCAAGTGAATAGCATCGTTTCTACCGCGTCCCCTTTCTTTCTGGCTGTTGTTTATTAATACCAAATACCGCGACATGGAGCTATCATTAGAAATGTGTTGCTAGGCTAGCATTTTGGAAGGGGATGCTCATGTTTAAGCCAAATCATCGACATGTGGTGACTCGGGCTATTGTTTTGCTGGCGCTCATGGTGGCGTCTATTGCTTTGGTCGCGCCGTCGACTCAATGCGCTTACGCGGATGAAATGAAGAAACCTGATGGCCTACAGGTGCTTGTTAATGGGCAGCCGTATAGTGGCTTTGATATTGACGAAGGCTACTATAACGCCGATCAGGAAAAGTATGGAGCCTATTATTATGAGGCGTCCTTAAATGGCGCTAAGGTGTCCATCGGAAACCTTCCCGAAGGTTGGTACATTCTCAGCTTTAATGTGTCAACTGAATACGGGACTCAGACTTATTTAACGGTTGGGGACAACCCAATCTATGATAAATGTTCAACTAAGTATAGTTGGGGTTTTAAGGGCGCCACGATTGAGCGCTCGCTCAACGAGATTTCGAATGCGAGGATTTACTTCGATTATTCGATGGGGGATATTTGGAACGATGATCCTGCTAACTGGGTTGAGCCCGAAGGATTTAATCCCCTTGAGGACTATAATGCTCCCGAGTATTTGCTGCCTGAAGGATATGGCGTCTTCGGGATTTCGGATTATGGCTGGATGGTTGACAACGAGTCGCTTAAGGACTCTGCAGGCAATCCAACAGGTACCATTTTTACTGTACATCCTAGGGGTGCGGATTCTCCCAAGGTTACTTGGCGAGTTAACTGGAGCAGGAATGCTGACAAACCTGTTAACCCCTCTCAGCCCAAAGTGCTCACTCGTATCAACGGCGCTACTCGATATCAGACCATGAGTGGTTTGGTGGACTTAATGGGTGCTTCGAAAAACGGTGTCGTTGTTGTTGCCTCTGCTACCAACTACCCAGATGCGCTTGCCGCATCTTCGCTGGCTGGATGTTATGACCCGGCCCCCATTCTGTTGACTGATCCGAATGGTTTGACCGAAGAGGTTGGAAGTCAGATAAAGAAGCTCAACCCTAGTTTTATTTATATCGTCGGAGGCGAAAGCGCCGTATCCTCAACAGTAGAGGATCAGCTGAAGGGCATTTCTCAAGCTTATATCCAGCGTTTGAGTGGACAGACTAGATACGAGACTTCTTTGCGCATTGCAAAAACTGCGTTTAGCGTTGCCAATAGTGGTGGCGAGGCTCCTTGGCAGGTCGTAATCGCTACAGGCGCTAACTTTGCTGACGCGCTGTCCGTAAGTTCTTATGCATATGCTTGTAAAATGCCTATCCTTTTGTGTGATCCTGCCGCAGGTTTATCGGATGACGCGTTGGCTTTTCTAAAAGACAAAGGCATAAGGCACGCCATGATTGTTGGTGGCAGCCAAGCTGTCCCTTCATCCGTTGAGGTTCAACTCAAGTCCGTTGACGTGTCGTACGACCGCTATTCTGGAAGTACGCGCTATGAAACGAGCGTGAAAATCGCCGGGCGTGCTTCTTCGGTATTTAATAACCCAAGCGTTCTTGGGCTTAGCGGATCGATTTTTGCTACCGGCAAGAATTTCCCCGATGCGTTGGCGGCCGGTCCGGTGGCTGGTCATTTGCGGTCTTTTGTCCTTTTGGTTGATGATGGCAACGATGCTGCCGTTCAATATGCTCAAAAATGGACTAAGGACTATGGCAGCCGACCTGATACGCAGGATATGGTTCCAACGACCGCCTATATTGCTGGCGGAGTTAATGCGGTGAGTGATTCAACCGCCAGTAGTCTTTCTGAGGCAATGAATATGCAGATCAAGTAGTCTGTCTGTGTTTCAGTGCTTATGGCGAAGGGGGCCTTTTGGGTCCCCTTCGCCTTTCAATTCAGATTGGTCGTTCAACGGATTGAATGATCGGTACTATACGTTCGTCCTCTTTCACCCTTTTGTGGGATGCGTCTAAAGCTTTGATCCTCCTGTACCTCCCTGTCCTACGCTATCTCCGGCAAATACCATTGAGACGTAATAGGTGCCATTGTTGGCGTTGTAGGACGTCTTTACTCCACAAACTCGCATTCCTGGCTCATTTAGGGCTTTTCGATGTCCAAGATCGGGATGGCCCTCATCATCCCACCATCTGTTAACGATGCTTTTTCCCGATTCGCCTGCATGTGCGGTTGCAAGATTTTCTCCAATACCGTGCCAGCCATTCCATGAGTGGGTACTTCTATATTCCTTAAAATAGTCATGAGACAACTTGCCTGCGGCTGCGCAATGTGCTGCATCGTAGCTCGCTGCGTTATCGCAGAATGTGTCATTGCCGCCAGGTACATAGAGGCCATTCTTTTGTCGGTACTCACGTACGGCGTTCCATGTTTCCACGCTAATGCGGTTGCACTCTTCGTTGGGGTCAATTTGTTTGGTCGTGCGCCTGAGTGTCCAAGACTGATTGGCGCTTCGGTTCCTGTCTTGGACGGTGACGTTGGCGCCGTTTGTTGCCGAATCGCCGGTAACGTTCAGTGCGCGATAGCTGGCTGTGTTCAAAAAGATAAGCTTATTATCTTTGGTAAGCCACAGCTTCCAGAGCTTGTTACTCCAACCGTCTTCATAGTCCCATTGTTGGACATTCCCGCCGTTGGTGTTTGAGTCCTGTCCAGCGACCTCAAGGCATTTGCCCGAAACAACGCTGATGATCTTGTAGATGCCATTTCCGGCCCTAACGAACTGCCATTTCTGCCCATTACCGTTGTTGTTGACCCAAGAAATAACGTTGACGCCGTTGTCTTTGCCGCCTTCGTATACATCGAGCACCTGATTGCTTCCAGAGCAGCTTTGAATAACGTACATCCCTTCAGGAACTTCGTAATAACGATCGCCGTTATCGTAGGTATGTTCGGTAACGCTTACGTTGCCAACAGTAATGGTCTTCGTGCCTTTTGTCTTAATCGTCTCCGGTCTGAGTTCAAACTGCTGGCCTTTGCTATTGTTGCGGCTCCAGACCTGGACGTTGGTTCCATTGTCAGCGTATCCGCCGTAGCAATCGAGAACATAATTGGAATGGACGTTGATGAGCATTAGCTTGTTGTTGTATACCTCGGCACGCCATAGCTGTTCGTCTCCACTGCTTGAGTTCAATTGAAAGACGTTGCAGCCCTCATCGTTTTTATGATTTGTATCCAGGCTCAGATACTTATTTGAGTAGGCGTTCTTTAAGCGGTAAACACCTTCGGATGCCTCTACGAACTTCCAGATCTGGCCGGTTACACCGTTGTTGTCCCATAGTTGAACATTGGCGTTATTGTCCTTGGAAGACGATGCGACTTCGACACATCGATTGTTATAAGTCGACGTGTTAATCGAAAGCCATTGATCGGGAACGTCGACGTAGCTGTATCCATCGGGATAGCTGTAGACCGTGACGGTAATTTCGCCGACCTTTACCTTTTTGACGGTTGCTTGGCCCCTAGTGATCTTAAACGTGGAAGCCGCAGAACCAGTGTAGTCGCCCTTTCCGGTGACGGTGATGTTTGCGGTTCCGACCTTGACGTTGTTGCTGTAGGAGGTTGTAAAGTCCGTTCCGGATTTGAGTGACTTGCCGTTGAGCGTTACCGTGGGAACGGGCGTAAGCTGCGAGCCAGTGTAGTTTTGGGCGGCAACGCTGATGCTTGCCCCCGAGATGTTTGCGGGCGAGATGGCGAACGATCCGCTGGCGGTATCCGCGTAGTTGCCCTTACCGGTAACGGTCACCTTCGCCGTGCCTGCGTGCTGGTTATTTGAATACGAAGCCGTGTAGTCCGTTTCGTTCGTGAGAGTACGGCCATTGAGTTCTACGGTGATGTCAGGGGTCAGCTCCTGTCCGCTAAACGTTTGGTTGGCAGCGCTGATTGCCGCCTCGGAAATGCTTGCGGGCGAGATGGTAAACGACCCGCTAGCGGTTCCTGTGTAGTTGCCCTTGCCAGTTACGGTCACCTTCGCCGTGCCCGCGTTCACGTTGTTGGAATACGTTGCTGTGTAGTCGGTCCCGTTGGTAAGGGTGCGGTCGTCGAGCTTTACGGTGACGCTGGGGGATAACGCCTGACCGCTGAATGTCTGGCTAGCGGCGCTGGCCTTGGCCGATGAAATGCTTGCCGCAGAGATGGACCAGGTTACATCGACGTCGTCTGATTTGCCGGTCGAAGCCCACTGATATCGGGTCTTGTCCTTAAGCGTAAGCGTGGAGCGGTAGGAACCGGCGTTTACACCGCCGCCATTCTTAACGGTATAGATGCTGTTTGAAGCGATGGCGGTCTGGTAAGACCCGTTAAATGTCAGCTTGGCAGGGGAGGGCACATTTACACTTTGGATAGAAGTGGTGATTGCAAACGTTGTCTGTGTGGCGCCAGTGTAGTCGCCCTTTCCCGTGACGGTGATGATTGCGGTGCCGACGTTGACGTTGTTGCTATAGGAGGTCGTGAAGTCCGTTCCGCTTTTAAGCGTTTTACCGTCGAGCGTTACCGTAGGGACCGGGGTGAGCTGCGAGCCAGTGTATGTTTGAGGTCCAACGCTGACCTTTGCCTTGGAAATGCTTGCCGGCGAGATGGTGAACGTCCCGCTGGCGGTGCCGGTGTAGTTACCCTTGCCGGTCACGGCTGCCTTGGCGGTGCCCGCATGCTGATTGTTGGAATATGAGACGGCGTAGTCCGTTCCGCTCTTAAGGGTACGGTCACCGAGTTTAACGGTGACGCTGGGGGATAACGCCTGACCGCTGAACGTCTGGCGTGCGGCGCTGACCTTGGCCGACGAGAGATCTGCTGTGGCGATGGACCAGCTCACACTGACGTCGTCGGAGTTGCCGGTCGATGCCCACTGATAGCGGGTTTTATCCTTGATTACAAGTGTGGCCTTATAGGATCCCGCATTTGTTGCCGCGCCGTTCTTGACAGTATAGATTTCGTTTGATGCGATGGCGGTTTGGTTGGACCCGTTGTAAGTTAGCTTGGCGGGGGAGGGCACATTCACGCTCTGCTTGGAAGCGGAAGGCTTGCCAACGATTTCAAAAGTGCCCTTGGCGGTTCCTGTGTATTGACCGATGCCAGTTACTGTGACGGTTGCCGTTCCAATGTTGGTGTTGTTCGAATACGAGACATTGTAATCGACATCCTTTTTGAGCTTTTGATCGCCAAGGGTGACTTCGGGGACCGGCGTGAGCGGCTGCCCCGTGTATTGTTGTTGTGGTACTTTAACTTGGGCGCCGGATAGGTCCGTTGGACTCGGTTTCGGCTGCGTGGATGTATCATCTGGCGTTAGCGCCACAACTATGCGTTGATAGTCATCGTTGGATACCGCGTTAATGCCGCCGGCAACAAAGGCGTTGCCAACGTTGCCCTTAAATCGTTCAATGTAAGCGCATGCTGTTTGCGCTCCATTATCAACAAGAAGAAGGGGCGAATTGATTCTGCCCATGCAGGGTCCCATTGCAAGGGCGTCGGCGTAATTTGAGCCGGTCGCAAATCCCAGCGGGTCTGGACTAAAGAGACTGGTTTCTGATATTTCAAAAGCAGTAATCTGGGTACTTGTTTCGTAGCGAGTCGCTCCACTCAGACGGCGAATTCCATCGGTGTCAATATTTGCATTATTGAGTTGAGAGATCACGACATCGGGGACAGCTGCGTTGCCGCCAACAAGGATTGCTCTGGAGAATCCTCCTGCGCGAATTGCTTCGATAGCCTCTTGCGTAAGACCGCCATAGGGGTCACATAATACGATAGGACTCTTGGTTACGTATGCGAACGGACTTATCGATAACGAATCTGCGTAATTTGCGCCTGTGGCGATAATTACTGTGTCAGACGAAGAATTGCATTGGCGCAAGATTTCGAGACTAGTTTCGTATCGAGTGGAGCCATATAGTCTTAGCGTGGTGCTTCCGCATATGTTGTTTGCCGCCTGCAGTGTTGCGTCGCTCACGGCTGAAGGGCCACCAACAACATAAATGGTTGACGGCCTAAGCTGCTTAATTGTGGCTGCGGCCTTGCTTGATAACTCGGTGGGGTCTGTAAGGATAATTGGCGCGTCATGAACGCCGGCTAACGCGGAAGCAGACAGTGCGTCGGGATAATTTGCGCCACTGGCCAGTATTACCTTATCGGATGCGCTCCATCCGCCAACGTTTGAAATCAATTCCGACATTGTGTCGTAGCGCGTGTCGCCTGCCACGCGCTGGACATTAACCTGTAAAGCGAGCGCTTCCGTCGCGAAGAGCGGCAGAGATGCCAGCGCTACAAGGGCCCCTAAGAAGGAAATAGTTACTTTTCTTAGCAAACGTTTTGATTGCGCTTGTTCGCTTCGCATAATACCACCTCTTATAGGTTGCCTACATATTCCGAGTATATGAGGCAGAATGCGAAAAATGTTGCGCAACAACTTCTACTAGTGCTAGTCCCTCTGCCAGAGATCTCGGCTGTAGACTTTCTCTGCCACGTCGTCGAGAACGACGTCGTAGCGATTGGCGATGATCACGTCGCTTTCTTGCTTAAATGCAACCAGATCGTTGACGACGCGGCAGTCTTGGAGAGTCTCGAGTGTGCTGGTAGGTTCGTAAACGATAACTTCGACTTCGTGTGCTTTAAGCTGCTCGATAACATCGAGGGTCGAGCTTTGCCTAAAGTTGTCGGACCCGCTTTTCATGGTTAGGCGGAATGCACCAACGACCTTTGGCTGCATTGCCAAGACCTGGTCGACGATAAATTGCTTGCGCGTGCTGTTGGAATCGACAATGGCGCGGATCAGGTTTTGGGGAACATCTTGGAAGTTGGCAAGCAACTGTTTGGAATCTTTGGGCAGGCAGTAGCCGCCGTAACCAAAGCTGGGGTTGTTGTAGTGGGTTCCAATGCGCGGATCCAGGCAAACGCCCTGGATAATGTCGCGCGTGTTGAGGCCTTTGCTCTTGGCGTAGGTGTCGAGCTCGTTAAAGTATGAAACCCTCAGCGCCAGAAATGTGTTGGCAAAGAGCTTGATGGCCTCTGCTTCTGTCGAGCCGGTTACTAGGATTTCCGTTCCTGTGTCCTCGGAGCCTTCGTCCAAGAGCTCGACGAAGGCCTGCGCGGCCTTGCGGTCGGCGTCCTTGGTGACGCCGGCGACGATGCGGCTGGGATGCAAGTTGTCCTCCAACGCGTGGCCCTCGCGCAAAAACTCAGGGGAGAAGATGATCTGGAGCTTGGGGTATTTGGAGCTTACGTCCTTGGTGTAGCCAACGGGAATGGTGGACTTAATGACCACGACGGCGCTAGGGTTGAGCTCCTGGACTAGATCAAGGACACTCTCGATGCTTGAGGTATCAAAGTAGTGAGTGACGTCGTCATAGTTGGTTGGCGTGGCAATGACGATGTAATCCGCGTTTGCGTACGCTGCGGAGGAGTCCGTTGTAGCGTGCAAGGTGGCGGGATGATCTGCCAGATAGGTCTCGATGAGGGCATCTTTAATGGGGGAGACGCCGTTGTTAATGTCGGCAACCCTGTGCTCGTTGATGTCGATGGCAACAACGTCGTTATGCTTGGAAAGCAGGCAGGCAAGCGAAAGGCCTACATAGCCAAGGCCTGCGACGGTGATGTTCATAGTTGTCTCCCAGCAAAATCGACGGATTTAGATTCCGGCAGCGGAAATTCAAAAATTAATCATACCGCGTTATTCGCGATTCGGTGTTATTGGCACCGCTGTTTGCACGAGGTCTTCGCGTTCGATGGCGGTCGGGCTGTGAGATTGTGAGTCCCGGACGAAGCCGATGCGCTTGGGGCTAGCAGGTATTTGTTGCGCAGCATTTATTGATATGTCCTATTGAAAAGATGTGCTGGCCCGCTCGTTGTCGAAAAACAGCCACTCGCATTTGTTGCTCAACATATGTTTCGGCAGCGGGCGTATCATCGAATTTGGATGAGTACACCCTGCGAGAAGAAGGACCTGTGCTATGAAAGCCCTCCGTAAGTGCGCATGCGTAGCCGTTCAACTTGTTGTTACCACTGCGCTCCTGTTTCAGCAGTGTCCCGTTCAGGCAATCGCTCTTGGCTTGGAGCAGGGGAGCGACTATGTCGAGATTCCCGTCAGCGAAGTGGACACGGATGCTGAGAACGACTCGTCCTACGCTCCCTCTAATGATGGCAACTCGAATGAGGCCGCGCCATCTGCTGCTGAGAAGGATGAGGATGAGGCTACCTCGAGCTCTTTGGACGAAGGTTCTGGGGGTGCTTGTGGGCCGGTAGCGCAGTGCGCGGAAGATGGCGAACGCTATTTGGTTTCGATGGACGGATCACTGGAAGCGGGGGACGAGATTGCCCCTTGGACTAAGTGTGGACTTTGCGAATGGATGATTGATTCGAGTGGCACTTTAACCATCCGCCCTCGAAATAGTCTTGCAAGTGCTGAGCTTGATAATTTTTCAAAAGCTCCCTGGCGTGAATATAGCGACTTGATTACTGCAGTTTTAGTTGAAAAGGGTGTCATCGCGACGGGGAATGCTACCAGCCGGATGTTTTATGGCTTGAGCAATGTCGCAAGCGCCGATCTGTCGGGATTGGACACGTCTAAAGCGACGGACATGTCCTACATGTTTTACGGTTTCGGAAAAGGCTTGACGCTTGATCTGACTTCTTTTGATACTGGCAATGTAACTACTATGCGAGGCATGTTCCAGGGATCCGGCGTTGTCGGGGTTGATGTCTCTTCCTTCGACACCTCGCGCGTCACCGATATGGAGCGAATGTTTTACGAGTCCCGTGCAATTTGGTCTCTTGATTTGACCTCTTTTTACGTTCCTGAGCTACTAAGCATGAAGGAAATGTTCTTCGGGTGCGGCCAACTCGAAAGCGTGAAGTTCAGAAACCTAAACGCTCGTTCTCTTAAAAGCTTAGAGTCCACGTTCCGTTATTGTAAAAAACTCAAGTCAATTACTTTAGGCAGTTTGGGGCAGACAAGGGTTTGGTGTCTCAAAGATACATTTAAAGATTGTGACTCTTTGAGGTACGTTGATTTGCGCGGCTTTTCTTCACCCGTTCTTGAGACCATTGAATATATCTGCTGCGGCGATAAAATGCTGACAACTTTTTTGATGTCCGGCTCGTTTCCATCTGAATTGAAGAGTTCTTATCATGCTTTTGGCGGCTGTGGTTCTTTGGAGACGCTAGATATTTCGGGGCTGACATTCAGCTCTAAGAACTATACCGATAATGCTTATATGTTTCATGGCGTTAATTCATTAAAGCGAATTAGCGTTGGAAATTGCTTCAGGGTTTATAAGTCTCAATCAGATGAGACGTTTTGCGCACCTGGAAATTCCGGTCTATTTACAGGCAAGTGGGTCAATATTGGTAATGGGCATTCATATCGTGCCCTTGATGAGATTAAGGGAGATGGTGGCACCTATATATGGCAAAAGGAACTGACATCTGCGACTGTATCTGTGGACACGTCTTCCGTTGTATACGATGGTTCGGAACACAAGAAAATAGTCGTTAGCGATCTCATTGAGGGCGAAGATTATACCTGCGAATACGACTCTAATGTAAATGCCGGAGAGGCGCGCCTGGAAGTCATCGGCGAAGGTGCTTGTGTCGGCCAAAGCGTTTCCTTTTCATTTGCGATCGAGAAAGCTGTTCCCGTTTATGATGTGCCGGCTTCCATCGGCTGCGCGTATGGAGAGGCACTCGAAGATATTAATTTGCCGATTGGTTTTTCATGGGAGGGCAATGCTAAGCGCAGGATTCTTGAAGTCGGTGACATTTCGTCTTTCACAGTGAAATATACTCCGGCGGACTCAGCAAACTATAAATCTGTACGCGGTATTCCAGTTACTTTAAAGTCAGAAAAGAAATTAAAGTCCAGTTTATTCAGCGTAGAACTTTCTAGTCCATATAAGTATACGGGTAGTGAAATTCGCCCAAGGATTAGTAGCCCAGTTTTGACTGAGAACACTGATTATCAGGTTTATTATGAAAATAATATTGACGTGGGAAATGCTCGTGTTGTTGTGACTGGATGCGGCCCCTACTCTGGTCAGTCAATCGATTATTCATTTGCTATCGAACCTTCTCTTCCCTCATATGAGCTGCCCACTGGTCTCAAGGCTGCCTACGGGCAGAAGCTGTCGGACGTCAAGCTCCCCGAGGGCTTCTCGTGGGAGGATTCCGATACGTGCGTAG
>OQWM01000093.1_pt1 | contig 44957 bp, 37 predicted proteins | sample 1691531 | NCBI WGS metagenome assembly OQWM01 (sample SAMN03418257, study PRJEB22391) | human gut metagenome | biome: human-gut; feature: organic feature; material: feces | host: Homo sapiens | place: Tanzania | collected 2013-01
AAAATACTTACACCTCTTTTGCTCCTCACAGGCAAGGGGTGCGGATTTTCTTACTGTTATCGTTATCGTTATCAGAATCGGGTTGAGAGTTTCTACATTCCAATTCTTCCAGTTTTGCCAAAGTCAGTTGTTTCAGCGTTTCGGTTATTACAGCATTACAGTATTACAGTATTACAGTTTTTGGTTTTCGGTTTTGTTTAGTGGAGTGGAGTTTTGTTCTTTTTTCTGCTTGATTATCAAGGGTTTTTTTTATTAACATAGTATTGTATGTTTCTTAACTATTTTTACATCTTGCCGAACCTGATTTTTTTGGATTCTTCCGAATATTGTCCTATCTTTGCAGTAGACAAGTAGACGCTTCTCCCCGACACTCACACAAATAACACTCTAACACCACCTCAAGTCTAATGAAAAGCAAAATCTGATGAAAAGCTCATGTCTGATGAAAAGCCAAAATCTGATGGTAAAAAAATGAATGTGACCTTCGGAAAGGGAAAACGGGAACGATAGTGAAAGTAAGGATGTGATTTTCTGAAAACGCTGGTTGGAAAGGTCTGTTGCTCTGCAATTGTTTTATGCACACGAAGCGCAATGTGTGCAAAAAATGAAAAGAAAAATCGTACGGTTTATAGAAAATTAAACTTTATATGGATAAAAAAGAGTAATAATTTGAATTTTTTAGCTATTTTGTTTGCTCGAATAATAAAATTTTGTAATTTTGCAGAGGATAATTTTAAGGAACATTCAGTAGTGGGAAGATTAGTATTCATATTGTTTAGTATGGTGCTTGTGCTCCAGTCGTGCGAGTTCAAGCTGAAGCCCTTTGACATTACGGAGGGTGAGCACCAGCGTGTGGAGGTGTCTCGCTACGACCGCCTTGAAAGCCAGTATCTGACGACGAGCGACTTCTCCGCCCTGCAGCAGATGAACACCGACTATCCGATGGAGACGCGCACGCTCATCGAAGACGTGCTGAAGCTGGGCGAGGTGGACGATCCGGAGATAAACAGGAAGTTCCTCACGTTCTATCAGGACTCCGTCTTGCAGACGCTCATCTCCGACGCGGAGTCGAAGTATGCCAACATCGACGACATCAACGCCTCGCTCAATGCGGCGTTCGACAATCTGAAGAAGCTCCTGCCGGGGATAGTAGTCCCCACCGTGTATATGCAGATCGGCGCATTGGACCAGAGCATTATAATAGGTAATGGCACGATAGGAATCTCCATCGACAAATATCTCGGCGAGGACTATCCGTTGTACAGGAAGTATTATCCCGAGTCGCAGCGCAAGAGCATGAACAGGCAGAACATCGTGCCCGACGCCCTCTGCTTCTATCTGATGAGCCTTTATCCGATGCACGATTTTGAAAAGCGTCCGCAGATGGAGCGCGACCTGCATGTGGGCAAGATAATGTGGCTCACGAACAAGGCGATGGAGAGGAATTTCTTCAACACGAAGTTTGTAGGCGTGGTGGAGAAGTACTACCGCTGCAACCCGTCGTCGGACATGCACGAGTTCATGTGCAGCGACAATTATCTGGAGCTGCACAAGGCGTGCTGCAACAGCGCTACGCACCATTGAACAGGCTCCCCTGGCGGATGTTCCGCTCGCGCAGGTAATTGTTGAGCCTGTTGGTAAACTCATAATTCTTCAACCCCCAGTCCGGTGCCAGCAGCAGTCCCTTGGGCGACTGCGAGACGAACCGCTCTATCACTATGTCCTTGCGCAGATGCTGTATGTATTCCCCGATGGTACGGATGTATTCGTCGACGGAGAACACATGGAAGGGCTTCGCCGCGTATTCCTCAGCCAGCCTGGTTCCGCGGATGATCTGCAGCTGGTGGATTTTCAGGATGTCGAGCTTCGTCAGGGAGATGCTTTCAGCCTGCCGTATGATGTCGGCAGCCGACTCTCCGGGCAGACCGACGATGATGTGTCCTCCGGTGATGATGCCTCGGTCGTGGGTCGCCGCTATGGCGCGCCTGGAGCATTCGAAGGTGTGTCCGCGGTTTATCCTCTTGAGGGTGGCGTCGCAGGTGCTCTCTATTCCGTATTCCACGGTGAGGAACGTCTGCCGGTTCAGCCGCTCAAGATAGTCGAGCAGCTCGTCGTTGATGCAGTCGGGGCGCGTGCCCACCACGAGTCCCACAACGTCGTCGCAGGCGAGAGCCTCCTCGTAGCGCCGCCTTATCGTGTCGAGGCTCGCATACGTGTTGCTGTATGCCTGGAAATACGCCAGGTATTTCATGTCGGGATATTTCCGCGCGAAGAACGCCTTGCCGTCGCTGATCTGCCGCCCGATGGAGAGCGTGCCGTTGCAGTAGGAGGGGTTAAACGTGCGGTTGTCGCAGAAGGAGCATCCTCCGCTGCTTATGCTGCCGTCGCGGTTGGGGCACGAGAAGCCGGCGTCGACAGAAATCTTCTGTACTCTGAAGGGAAACCTCTCCCTTATCCATTTGCTGAAAGAATTATAGTGTTCCATAAAACGAGAAGTTGTCTTTATTTAAAGATAATGCAAAGGTAATTAATATCTTTTAAATATGTATAATCTCTTTGTATAAAGAAAAATGCTACCTTTGCCCTCAATTGTGCGGATTCCGCCTGCAGGCAGGCTCCGCGAGAGGCAAAAAAATAGAGAAAGGAAACAAATAATATAATAGTATGAAAAAGATAATCGTGATGTGTGCCGCCCTGATAATGGGCGTGTCTACAGTAGTGGCAGGCAACAAACTGTCGCTGAAGGATATAACTTCGGGAAAGTTCGCACCCAAGGGACTGGGCAGCATAACGGCTCTCGACGACGGCGACACGTATGCCCAGGTGAGCAAGGACGGAAAGAAAATAGTAAGATACTCGTTCAGGACGGGAAAGCAGACCGACGTGCTCTTCGACGTGGACAATACGGTGGGCGAGAAGATTAGCTCGTTTGAAGACTATATAATGAGCCCAGACGGCTCGAAGCTGCTCATACAGACAAAGTCGCGGAAAATATACCGTCGCTCCTTCACGGCAGTATACTACATATATAATATAGGAAGCCGCAAGCTGGAGAAGCTGTCCGACTACGGACCGCAGCAGTCGCCCGTATGGTCGCCCGACGGAAAGCAGGTGGCATTCGTGCGCGACAACAACATACATCTCGTCAAGCTCCTGTATGGAAACGCTGAGAGCCAGGTGACAAAAGACGGAAAGAAGAACGAGCTGATAAACGGAATACCCGACTGGGTGAACGAAGAGGAGTTCGGTTTCAGCACAGCCCTCACGTTTAACGCCGACGGCACCATGATATGCTGGATAAAGTACGACGAGGCAGCCGTGCAGCAGTACTCGCTGGAGATGTTCAAGGGCAGCAACCCAGAGAAGAAAGAATATGCCGAATATCCGGGAGCCTATACATACAAATACCCGAAGGCAGGACAGGTGAACTCAAAGGTGGCTGTGTACAGCTACGACATACAGTCGCACCAGACACGCAAGCTGCAGGTGCCGCTCGACGCTGACGGATACATACCGCGGCTCTATGCCACAAAAGACGCGCAGAAGATGATCGTCTACACCTTCAACAGGCATCAGAACCAGCTCTGCCTCTATGCCGTAAACCCGAGAAGCACCGTGGCGCAGCTGCTGATAAAGGAGACAAACGAGAAGTACGTGCCCGAAGAGGCAATGGCTAACATCAAGATAACAGGAAACCACATCCTCTTCCCGAGCGACAGAGACGGATACATGCAGCTATATCTCTACAGCCTGAACGGAAACCTCATAAAGAAACTCACATCCGGAAACAAGGACGTGACCGATGTGTACGGCTACGACGAGGCTACCGGCAACGCCTATTACCAGGCGGCAGGCAAGAACCCGATGAACCGCGAAGTATACGTGACCGGAAAGAACGGAAAGACACAATGCCTCACCGACAGAGAGGGATGGAACAGCGGAACGTTCAGCAAGAACTTCAAGTATTTCATCAACGTCTGGAGCGACAGAAACACACCATACGAATATTCGACATACGGCGGAAACGGAAAACGCATAGCCGTAGTGAACGACAATGCGGAACTGAAAAGCAGACTGAAGGAATACGACCTGCCGACGAAGGAGTTCTTCACCTTCAAGACATCCGAAGGAGTAACCCTCAACGGAGTGATGGTGAAGCCACACGACTTCGACCCAGGCAAGAAATACCCCGTCATCATGTGGCAGTACAGCGGACCCGGAAGCCAGCAGGTTACAAACTCATGGAGCCTCGGCTCAATGGGACAGGGATGCCTCTATGACGGATACCTGGCAGACAGAGGATTCATACTCGTCTGCGTGGACGGAAGAGGAACAGGAGGACGAGGAGCAGACTTCATGAAATGCACATACCTGAAGCTCGGAGACCTCGAGTCGAAAGACCAGGTGGAGACCGCACAGTATCTCGCCACGCTGCCATACGTAGACAAAGACAATATCGGAATATGGGGATGGAGCTTCGGAGGATTCAACACCCTGATGAGCATGAGCGAAGGAAGAGAGGTCTTCAAGGCAGGAGTAGCCGTGGCACCGCCTACAGACTGGCGCTACTACGACACCGTATATACGGAGCGCTATATGCGCACACCGAACGAAAACCCCGGCGGATACGACATCAACCCGATAAACAGAGCTGCCAAGATGCACGGCAACCTGCTGATCTGCCACGGACTTGCCGACGATAACGTTCATCCGCAGAACACATTCGAGTATACAGAGGCTCTCGTGCAGGCAGACAAAGACTTCAGAATGAACATATATACTAACAGAAACCACAGCATATACGGAGGAAACACACGCAACCATTTGCTCCGGCAGATAGCTGATTTCTTCGTGGAATATATGAAATAAAGGCAAAAAACGCAAATAATGACGTTTATGGCGGCATTTATAAATTAATTTTATTATATTTGCAAAATAAATGAAATAAACAAAAGAGAAATGGAATTTACTGCAAAACAAATTGCTGAGTTTGTTGGCGGTCATGTCGAAGGAAATGAAAATGCCGCTATAAATACATTTGCGAAAATAGAAGAGGGAAAGGAAGGCGCAATTTCCTTCCTTTCCAATCCGAAATATACACACTACCTATACGACACACAGTCGAGTGTCGTGCTTATCAATGAAGACGTAGAACTGGAACACCCCGTAAAGGCAACACTCGTCAGAGTGAAAAACGCATACGAAGCCGTGGCAAAGCTGCTGCAGCTCTATGAGTCGATGAAGCCGAAGAAGACAGGAGTAAGTCCGCTCGCATCCATCGCAGCCTCTGCAAAGGTGGGCGACAACTGCTACATAGCACCCTTCGCATGCATCGGCGAAAACGCCGTGGTCGGCGACAATTGCCAGCTCTACCCACACGTGACTGTCGGCGACGGGGCAAAGGTAGGCGACAACTGCCTCTTCTACCCCAACGTGACAATATACCACGGATGCAAGATCGGAAACAACGTGACCATTCATGCTGGCTCCGTAATAGGCGCCGACGGCTTCGGATTCGCACCTAATGCCGACGGATACGACAAAATACCGCAGATAGGCATCGTCACCATCGAAGACAATGTGGAAATCGGAGCTAACACATGTGTAGACCGCTCCACGATGGGCAGCACTTATCTGCGCAAGGGCGTAAAGCTCGACAACCTCGTGCAGATAGCGCACAATACGGACATCGGAGAAAACACCGTAATGTCGGCACAGGTCGGCATAGCTGGAAGCACTAAGGTCGGAGCATGGTGCATGTTCGGAGGACAGGTAGGACTGGCAGGACACATCAAAATTGGCGACAAGGTGTTCCTCGGAGCACAGTCAGGAGTTCCCGGAAGCATAAAGGACAACCAGACGCTTATCGGAACACCACCGATGGAACCGAAGAAATACTTCAAGTCGCAGGCTATCTTCCGCAGACTGCCCGATATGTACGCCCAGCTTAACGAACTGCAGAAGCAGATTGATGAATTGAAAAAACAGAATGAACAATAATATGGCTAAACAACAAACACTTAAAGGCAGCTTTGCCCTCTGTGGTAAGGGACTTCACACCGGGCTAAGCCTTACTGTGACCTTTAACCCTGCTCCAGAGAACAGTGGATATAAAATACAGCGAATTGACCTTGACGGACAGCCTGTCATAGAGGCTATCGCAGAAAACGTGGTTGACACACAGCGAGGAACAGTGCTCGGAAAGGGCGACGTAAGGGTGTCCACAATAGAGCACGGCATGTCTGCACTATATGCAATGGGCATCGACAACTGCCTCATACAGGTCAACGGACCAGAATTCCCAATCCTCGACGGCTCCGCAGCAATGTATGTGGAGAAAATAAAGGAAATAGGTATTGAAGAGCAGAACGCACCTAAAGACTACTATATCATACGCCACAAGATAGAAGTAAAGGACGAGGAAAGCGGATCATGCATCACCATACTGCCCGACGAGGAGTTCAGCCTGACTACGATGTGCTCGTTTGAGTCTAAGTTCATCAACAGCCAGTTTGCCACACTCGACAATATGGACGACTATGCCTCGAAAATCGCACAGGCAAGAACATTCGTCTTCGTGCGCGACATTGAGCCTCTGCTGAAGGCTAACCTGATAAAGGGAGGAGACATGGACAACGCCATCGTCATCTACGAAAGGCAGACTACTCAGGAGCGTCTCGACCAGTTGGCTGACTTCCTGAAAGTGCCGCGCCTCGACGCTACAAAGCTCGGATACATACAGCACAAGCCGCTCGTATGGGAGAACGAATGTACACGCCACAAGCTGCTCGACATTATCGGAGACATGGCTCTTATCGGAAGACCCATAAAGGGACGCATCATCGCTACAAGACCGGGACACACCATAAACAACAAGTTTGCCCGACTGATGCGACGAGAGATAAGAAAACACGAAATACAGGCTCCTATCTACGACTGCAACGAACCGCCGGTAATGGACGTGAACCGTATCCGTGAGCTGCTCCCTCACCGCTACCCGATGCAGCTCGTCGACAAAGTGGTCTCACTCGGAGCAAGCAGCATCGTGGGAGTGAAGAACGTGACAAGCAACGAACCTTTCTTCGTAGGACATTTCCCACAGGAACCCGTCATGCCGGGAGTGCTTCAGATCGAGGCTATGGCACAATGCGGAGGACTGCTCGTGCTGAACACTCTCGAAGAGCCGGAACGATGGTCTACATATTTCATGAAGATTGACGACGTGAAGTTCCGTCAGAAGGTTGTGCCGGGAGACACTCTCATCTTCAAGGTTGACCTGCTCGCACCGGTGCGTCACGGCATCTCTTCGATGAAGGGATACGTGTTTGTCGGAGACAAGGTGGTGTCGGAGGCAACGTTCACCGCACAGATAGTAAAGAACAAGTAGAACAAGATATAAATAGGTAAGATATGAACCAGATAAGCCCGTTAGCATATGTTCATCCAGAAGCAAAACTGGGTGACAACAATATAATCGGACCATTTTGCTTTATTGACAAGAATACTGTAATTGGAGACAACAACAATCTCCAGAACAGCGTTACTGTACATACAGGTGCACGCATAGGAAACGGAAACGAGTTCTTCCCGGGTGCAAGCATCAGCACAAAGCCACAGGACCTGAAGTTTGCTGGCGAGGAGACTACATGCATCGTAGGCGACAACAACAGCATACGTGAGAATGTGACAATCTCAAGAGGCACGGCTTCGAAGGGCACCACCAAGGTGGGAAGCAACAACCTCCTTATGGAGTGTGTGCATGTGGCACACGACTGTGTGCTGGGCAGCGGATGCATCATCGGAAACGCTACGAAGTTTGCAGGAGAAGTGGTCATCGACGACAACGCCATTGTCAGCAGCACTGTGTTGTGTCATCAGTTCTGCCATATCGGAGGCTACGTGATGATTCAGGGAGGATGCCGCTTCAGCCAGGACATTCCGCCGTTTATCATTGCAGGCAAAGACCCTACAAAATACTGCGGCATAAACCTCATCGGTCTGCGTCGCCGAGGATTCAGCAACGAGAAGATACAGATGATACACGAGGCTTACCGCTTGCTCTATTCCAAGGGCATAATGGCTGAGGGTATAGAGGAAATAAAGAAGAACCTGCCGGAGTGTGAGGAGATAAACTATATCATAGACTTCGTGAAGGGTTCTAAGCGCGGCATAGTAAGATAATGTGCCGGCTCGTATATATATAATAAGGTATAATATATAGTGTTTGGTGTACCTTGCCTTGCGCAGGGTGGCTGAACACTATTTTTTTATAAATGAACAGGTAATGGAGAATACGCTTGTTGTCATCCTCGGACCTACGGGAGTGGGCAAGACAGAACTGTGTCTCCGCGTGGCGGAGCATTTCGGCATTCCAATCATCAATGCTGACTCACGGCAGGTCTACCGTGAGATTCCTGTCGGCACGGCAGCTCCCACCACGGAGCAGCAGCAGAGAGTGAAGCATTATTTCGTGGGAAATCTCAGTCTGGGAGATTACTACAGCGCGTCGGTGTATGAACAGGACGTGATGCGGCTGTTGGATACGTATTTCACAGCCGACAGGCATGTCGCCCTGCTCACGGGAGGCAGCATGATGTATATAGACACCGTATGCAACGGGATAGACGACATTCCGACGGTGGACGACACCACAAGGCAGATGATGAAGAGAAGATATGAGGAGGAAGGTCTCGAAAAGCTCTGCGAACAGCTGCAGCAGCTCGACCCCGAATATTATGCCATCGTAGACAGAAAAAACCCGAAGAGGGTGGTGCATGCCTTGGAAATATGTTTGATGACGGGAAACACTTACACCTCATACCGCAAGCAGGAGAAGAAGCAGCGACCCTTCAATATTGTGAAGATAGGACTGAACCGCGACCGTGAGGAACTTTACGACAGGATAAACAGGAGAGTATTGCAGATGGTGGAGGAAGGACTGGTGGAAGAGGCACGACGCGTCTATCCGCAAAGAGAACTGAACGCCCTCAATACGGTGGGGTATAAGGAGCTGTTTGAGTGCTTCGACGGAAAATGTAACGAGGAAGAAGCCATCTTCCGCATACAATGCGACTCAAGAAAATACTGCAGAAAACAGCTCACATGGTTCCGCAGAGACCCTCTCATACGATGGTTCCATCCCGACAACATTGAAGAAATCATAAAATACATAGAAAGTTTAAAGTAAATAACAAGTAAATTCGTACATTTGTATGCTGTTTACGACTAAGCGTTAGTCTGATAGATATAAAATTAGTCCATATTGAATATTAAACTATATAATATATGTTCAAGAAAATAAAGAACGCTTTCGTCTTTTTGTTCAGAAAGGCAAAGCAATTCTGGAAGTGGTATATAAATCTCTACAAGGGTAGGGCGTGGTATACCAAGACTATGATAGGCTTTTGTTCAGCCATAGTTTCATTCTTTATTTATTTGGGAATGGTTGACATGAACTTCTTGTGGCTCTTCGGCAGCTCGCCAGGTTACTTCTCCGGAATACTTGACCCACAGGTAAGCGAAGCCTCTGAGATATATAGTGCTGACGGAAAGCTGATTGGAAAATACTTCAACGAGAACCGTACTCCTGTAAAATACGAGGAGGTGAACCCTGCATTCTTCAAGGCGCTTGTCGACACCGAGGACGAGAGATTCTACAAGCACATGGGTATTGACCCTATCGGACTCTTCGGTGCCGTGAAGGATGCCGTGACTCATCATGGAGCACGCGGAGCATCTACCATCACGCAGCAGCTCGCAAAGAACATGTTCCGTGTGAGAAAAAACTACTCCACTGGACTGCTCGGAAAAATTCCTGGTCTGAAGATTCTTATCATGAAGAGCAAGGAATGGATCATTGCCGTGAAGCTCGAAACGGCTTATTCCAAGAAGGAAATCATCACCATGTATGCCAATACCGTGGACTTCGGATCTAATTCCTACGGTATAAAGACGGCGGCAAAGACTTACTTCAACACTACTCCTGCCGAACTGAAGACGGAGCAGGCTGCCGTGCTCGTGGGCATGCTCAAAGCCACCACATACTATAATCCGCGCTCAAACCCGGAGAACAGTATTAAACGACGCAATGTGGTGCTCGGAAACATGCTTACTCATGGAGACCTCTCACGCACAGAGTACGACACTCTATGCCAGAAGCCTATAGAACTCGACTATAAAGTGGAGGAAAACTATGACGGACAGGCAAAATACTTCCGTGAGGCTATTGCCAATGACGCGGAAATAAAGAAGTTCCTTGACGAGAACGGCTACGACCTGTATAGCAGCGGACTGAAGATTTATACAACTATCGACACACGTATGCAGAAATATGCCGAAGATGCCGTGACAAAGCAGATGCGACAGGTGCAGAAGAACTTCAACAGTCATTGGAGCGGACAAGACCCTTGGCGCGATGAGAAAGGCAACGTCATTCCGGGCTTCATAGAGGGCATACTGCAGAAGCAGCCGGGCTATCAGCAGCTGCTGGCACGTTTCCCAAACAGTCCCGACTCTGTAGAGTATTATGTAAACAAACCGCACATGGTCAAGCTCTTCGACTATGAGAAGGGCACGATAGAGAAAGAGATGAGCATGGCTGACTCCATTCGCTATATGGTTAAGTTCATGCATTGTGCCTTCGTCGCTATGGAACCTCAGACGGGTGCCGTCAAGGCATGGGTCGGAGACATAGACTTCGACACATGGAAGTACGACAAGGTTACTGCCGACCGCCAGCCAGGTTCCACGTTCAAGCTCTTTGTCTATACCGAGGCAATGAACCAGGGACTTACCCCTTGCGACAAACGTCGCGACGAATATATCCGCATGGAGGTCTACGACAAGGTGAAGCATGAGAACACCATCTGGACACCTACCAATGCCAACGGCAGATTCTCCGGAGACTCTATACCTCTGAAGAGTGCCTTTGCCAAGAGTATCAACTCCATAGCTGTGCGTCTCGGTCAGGAGATGGGTATAAAGAATATCATAAACACCGCACACCAAATGGGTATTACCAACGAGCTTGACGATGCTCCGGCATTGGCTCTCGGCTCTTCCGACGTGAAGCTCAAGGATATGGTAAATGCCTATTGCTGTGTTGCAAACAATGGTAAGCACGTTGCGCCGAAGCTTGTAACGAGAATCCTCGACAAGGACGGAAAGGAAGTGTATACTGCTTCTACTGACGAAGAGCAGGCCATTCCATACAAGAGCGCATTCTTCATGCAGCAGCTGCTGATGGGAGGTATGCGTGAGCCGGGTGGTACTTCGCAAAGTCTTTGGAGTTATGTCGGCGGTGCGCCGGATACTGACTTCGGCGGAAAGACAGGTACTACCAACAACCACTCCGATGCCTGGTTCATGTGTGTCAGTCCTAAACTCGTTGCCGGAGCATGGGTAGGAGGAGAATACCGCTGCATCCACTTCCGCACGGGAGCCTTAGGACAAGGTAGCCGTACGGCATTGCCGGTTTGCGGATACTTCATGCAGGCGGTGATGAACGACCCTAACTTCAAACAGTATCATGCCAAGTTCGACAAGCCGAAAGACAGCGACATTACAAGTGGCATGTATAATTGTGCAAGCTATGTGCCGGTACGTCGCGACACAGCTTCTGTTGACAGTACGCAGGTGATAATGGAAGACGAAGAGTTGCTCGACGAGAACGGCAACGTCGTCAAAGAGTCTGAAGTCCCGGCTCCACATAATGCCGTAAAGGCAGAGGAGCAGCAGAAGACACCTGCCGACAACAAGCCGAAACATCAGAAACCGAAGAACCAGCAGATGTCGATGGACGACTTCTGATGATTTGAAATGATAATAGCATAAGATATATTATAAGATTGAAAGAATCTGAAAATAATATAGACACTAACAACGAGGAGTTCCAGAAGGCGCTCCAGATCATAAACTATACCCGTCGCTCGCTCTTCCTTACAGGAAAGGCGGGGACGGGTAAGTCTACGTTTCTACGGTACATCTGCCAACACACAAAGAAGAAACACATCGTGCTTGCTCCCACCGGAATAGCTGCCATCAATGCCGGAGGAGCCACATTACACAGCTTTTTCAAACTACCCTTCCATCCGCTTATTCCTACAGACTCCAGGTTTTCCAACCGCAACATCAAAGGCACGCTGAAGTATAACGGCGAGAAATGCAAGATTCTCCGTGAGGTGGAGCTTATCATCATCGACGAGATAAGTATGGTAAGGGCAGACATCATCGACTTCATAGACAAGGTGCTACGCATCTATTCAAGGAATATGAGAGTGCCGTTCGGCGGTAAGCAACTGCTTCTCGTTGGCGACATCTACCAGCTGGAACCCGTGCTTAAGGAAGAAGACCGCCAGTTTCTGCGTCCTTTCTATCCTTCGGCATACTTCTTCGACGCCCATGTGTTCAGGGAGATGCAGCTCGTAAGCATAGAACTGCGCAAGGTTTACAGGCAGACAGACCCTGCGTTCATCAATATCCTCGACCACATACGTACCAACAATGTGGCTGATGCCGACCTTGCCTTGCTCAACAACAGGGTGGGGGCAAGTGGAGAAAAACACTCCAACGAACTATCCATCACCCTCTCCACACGCCGCGACACCGTAGATTATATCAATGAAAAGCAGCTCGCCCAGCTGCCCGGCGACCCGTCTGTCTTTATAGGAGAGATAAAGGGAGACTTCCCCGAAAGCAGTCTTCCCACTCCCATACAGCTCGATCTGAAGGTTGGTGCGCAGGTAATATTCATAAAGAACGACCTCGACAAGCGTTGGGTAAATGGCACGTTGGGCATCATCGAAGCCATTGATGAAGCCGAGCAGATGCTCTATATCGTTACCGACGACGGCAGGGAGTTTGAGGTGGAAAAGGCTGTATGGAGCAATGTCAGATATTCTTTCAATGAGAAGGAGCAGAAGATTGAAGAAGAGGAAATAGGCGTATATACCCAGTTTCCTATCCGTCTGGCATGGGCAATAACGGTGCATAAGAGCCAGGGACTCACGTTCCGCCGTGTCAACATCGACTTCACCGGTGGTGTGTTTGCCGGCGGACAGACCTACGTCGCCCTCTCCCGATGCACCTCGCTTGAGGGAATAGTACTCAAGGAACCAATCCGTCGCAGAGACGTTTTCGTAAAGTCGGAGGTCGTTTCCTTCTCCCGTTCCTATAACAACAATGTGGTCATCAGCAAGGCTTTGTCTGAGTCAAAGGCAGACAAGGAGTATCATGATGCCGTGAAGGATTATGACAAGGGCGACTTCGAAGGTTTCCTTACCAATTTCTTTAAGGCGATACATAGTCGCTATGATATAGAGAAACCGCTCGTCAGACGTTTTATCCGCAAGAAGCTGAACGTCATAAACACGCTCCGTGAGGAAAACAGGCGGTTGAAAGAAGAGAAGAAAAAGCAGGACAAGTTTCTGAAACGCCTCGCCGTAGAATATACTATGCTGGGCAAGGAATGTGAAAAGGAACACATGGACAGCGCGGCAATAGCCAATTATGAGAAAGCCCTACAGCTTTGTCCCGATGTGCCGGAGGCAAAGCGAAGACTGAAGAAGCTAAAGAAGTAAGTGGCTCGCTGCCATCAGCGTCCTTCTTCCCGTATATAAACAATTCAAGGATTAGGGAAAACTCCAGTTCTCTATATCTGTTTTTCCCTAATCCCTGATTATATTCTATCTCCACAAAGATTATATCCTGTCTCCACGAAGATAATATTTTATCTCCACGGAGTTTCTATTCTATCTCCACGAAAGATGTTCCAGTTTACATCTTCAGCTCGTTGATTTCCTCCATTTCGTCTTCGTCAAACCATTTTGTAAGCTTAGACTTTGCCTTCTCCTTAATCTCTTCAGACACGTTGCCTATCTTGCCAATTACATAGAGCAGCACAGCCAGGTCGTCGCCGAGACCAACGATAGGAATAGCGTCCGGAATAACGTCGAGCGGACTGACCAGATAGCCCAAGGCACCTACTATGATAGCCTTGTCCTTCAGAGCCACTTTGTCGCTCTGCAGCGTGTAATACAGTACAAGAGCTATATACACCAGTTTCGCACCTGCACGTTTTGCAATCTTTGATATTTTCTCCAGGAATTCACCGTTCGTGAATTTATTGGAGTATGACATAAAATCAGGTAATTCCATATTCTAAATTTGTTTGTTAAAAAATAAATAGCGTTCCTTTCGGTGCGCACCACTAATACCTATGCGCTTGGCAAAAGTACGAATATTTTCTTTAACTGCCAAGCATTGTGGCAAATCTACCCACTTTTAGCTATGCTTTTCCCATTATAGGTCTTTCAGAAGAACCTTTCTTTGCATTTTCAGATATTCTGTATGGTTAGCTATCACCTCATTCCATTTCTCATGTTTCAGTCCGTCCATGTTGAGCGAAAGCTCCCATTTGCCCGTCGTCTCATAGCGGTCGATGAGCAGTCCTACGGTCAGCCGCGACAAATCTTCCGCCGGCTGGTACACGCTCTCTTCCCCCTTCTCGTCGCTTGTTATCTCGCTAACGAAGTGCATGTCAACCAGTTCGTACAGCAGTTCCTGGGTTATGCGGATAGGGATATTCGTCTTCAGCTTCAGTTCGAGGGCGGTATAAGACTTCTCTCCCTTCTCGAATCTCTTGCAGATGATGCTCATTATCATCATCGCCATCATTATCCTGTAGCGCGGACTTATCTCGTAAGTCTCTGTCCTGAAGGCAAAATCCTCCATGTTCTGGCTTGTATAGCACAGCTCCGCGCCAAACAGACAGATGTTCCATGATATCTGTACCCACAGCATGAAGAGTGGCAGGGCGGCAAACGAACCGTAGATGGCGTTGTAGCTGCTCATCCATATCTGCGAGTGGATATATACAATCTGTAGTCCCTGCATGGCAACGCCCGCCAGTATGCCCGGCCCTATGGCGCAGCGCAGCTTGACTCTTGTGTTCGGCATGAACACATACAGGACTATGAATACAGCCGACATCAGCACGTAGGGTGTAAACTCCCACAGCCTTCTCACCATGGGTGCAAACATCTCCAGCCCTTCCGTCTCGTTGGTTATGGTGGCAACGAATATGGAAATACCCGATGTCACCACGATGATTATCGGTGCAAGGATAAACATTCCCATGTAGTCCGTCACGGTGCGGAAGAAGCTTCTTGGCTTCTTCACCTGCCATATCTTGTTGAAAGCCAGCTCTATGTTGCGGATAAGCATCGTCACGGTCCATAGCATCACGAGCAGTCCGATACCGAGTATAATACCGCTTTGCGTATGAATGAGATAGGAATTCACGAAGCCCACAATCGCGTCGGCAGCCTGCGGCTGGCTCGACAATACGTCTCTGAACCACTCCTCGATGTATTTGTTGTAGCCGAAGCCTCTGGCAATGGCAAACACCACGGCGAGTATCGGCACGATGGCAAGCAGAGTGGAGTAGGTGAGTGCGGCGGCAGAGTCGATTATTCTTTTCGTCGTGAACCTCTCGATAGCCAATATCAGCATTCTCAGCGTAGCCACGGCATATCGGATATGCTTCGGACTCTTGCTGAAATCGCGCCAGATGCCTGTCTTGAAGAATTCTATGATATTGCGTATTTTCACTTTTATAGTATCGGATTTGTGATTCTTGTATATAATAAAATAGGTATTGAAAATATAAAAAAAAGAAGACAGTGTCCCTATAAGCCGGGTTCTGTCCCGCGGCAGTCTCTCGACTGACGCGGTGCCTGCCATTTATCCAGTACATGAGTCACCCCATGTCTCAAGCATTCCACCCTCCGTCGGAGTTAGTCGGACGGGCAATCCTCAAACGACGGTATACGCGAACTTGCAGCCTCCGGACGACACAGCCCGATGATCACCCACCGGCTGGTGGTCTCTTACACCACCTTCTCACCCTTACCCCACATAAAGCGGGGCGGTAATTTTCTTCTGTCGTATCCTACTGTCGCCAATAGCTTCCACTTTCAGAAGCGGAGCGCCCTGTGCTGCCCGGACTTTCCTCTCGCAGCCTGTTGCTGCCAGCGGCAGAGCCGGGACACTGTGTTCTTGTCTTTTATATTTCCTGCAAAGTTAGCAATTTCTGTTCAATTATTGCTTTATCTTTGCCGTTTTCTTTCCTTCTGCTTCTATTTTCCTTCTTGCAAGTCCTTGTTGTAAGTGTAAAGACTTGCTTCGTGCAAGGCTAAATCAGCTCCTGCGGCACGCAGTCTGCCATCGCCTTGTATGCCGTTTCGCTCGGATGCAGATGGTCGCCGGAGTCGAAACCCTCAGCGAAAGCCTTCGGGTAGTCGGCGCTTCTTACCGCCTTGTCGAAGTCTATGCAGCCGTCAAAGAGTGGCGAGCGGCGCAGCCAGTCGTTGAATTCTTCCCTCAGCGTGTTGCGCTCTTCGTTGTAAGTGCGCCATCCGAGTATAGGCAGCAGCGTGCCGCTCCATACGTTTAGCTTCAGCTTGCGGGCATAGCTTACGTATATGTCCTCCACTCCCTGCTGCAAGTCCGTTAGCGTAGGCATGTCAGACCAAGGGCGGAACGGGTTCACGTCGGTGCCAACAGGGTGGATGATGTCGTTTATGCCATGCTGTATGATAACGTCGGTGGCACCCACTACGTTCATTTCTATCGGGAAGCGCGTTGCCCCTTTCAGTCCGTATGCCTGGTAAGTGATGCAGTCATACTGTCGTAGAATCCTCGTTCCGCTCACGGCTCTTCGTATTATTGCCACGTTGTGCGATCCCTTTTCCCTTGCCCTTATGGCGAGCCAGTCGGGCCAGCTCTGTGCCGTTATGGAGTCTCCGTAGCATATCAGGGCGTGGTTTTTCTCTTCCGTGTGCACATCGATGGTGTTCAGGAAGTAGAACCATTGCGTATGTCTTGTCAAATCCAGCGGCAGCGTCTCTGCCGAGGCATAGTCTCCGTAGCTGTATTGTCCTTTTGAAAGCGGTCCGGTGATGAGTGTTCCGGCATTCATCTGTGTGAAGTCGGCGAAATACATGCTCACCTCCACGGTGTCGTAAGCCTCCACTCTGAACTCCACTTCATCGCTTTCCAGTTCCTTTCCCGGTTGTATTACTGCTGTAGTCTGCCCGTTGAACGTGATAGGAGTAATGCTTCTGCAGAAGTCTGTCTTGAGAGCCACGAACGCTTTCGTCAACTTTACGTCTTCTGTTCCTGTAAGATTCGAAAAGCGGAAGCGCAGCTTGTCGCCGCCGAACGGAATCTCTATGGGATAGCGCAGCGTCAGATTCTTGCTGTATGTGGCTTCCTTTCTGTCGGTAATCGACGTGGCGTTTCCCCAGCAGCTCACCCATTTTGTATATTCTTTTTTGTTCTTGTCTTCTGTCATGATGCTTGTTGTTAGTATAAATCTTAAACCGTCTTTGTTCCTTTGGAACAGAGTTGCAAAGATAATGCCGCAGCTTATCTTATGCAAAGATAATGCAAACGAGCGCAATGAAAGTTTACTTTCAAATTGCCGAGTGCCGCTTATCTTATGCAAAGGTACGGCAAATAGTGGGCAATACAAAATAAAAGACTCACTACTTTTGTTCTTTTCTGTTGAAAACGCTGTCATCATTTACTCAAATATATGTTGTTGTTATGGGGAAGGGTGTGAAGTACTGATTTGTTAACTTATAGAAATTAGGTAACTTTCTATGAGAAATTACGGCACTTTCTATGAGAAATTCGGTAACTTTCTATTTTGGGTAGTTTGAGAGGCTTGTTTATTTATTACCTGATTCTTACTAAACAGTTCTGATAACTTTGTGAAAAAACAATGTAAATCCATTCTTTTTCTTTAAATATAGCCTTTATTTATAAAAATAAAGCTTATGTGAAATTAAATAAAGACTTTATTTTAATAAATAAAACCTCTATTTAATCTTTTCTTCCATAGTTATGAAGTTTTTCTCCCTGTTATGAGATGATCAGACAGCATCTATATATAAATGATTTGGCGTATATATATGAATTGTCACATATAAAATAAAGAGGGCATATATAAAAATAGGAAGCGGCATTAAAAACGTGCCACTTCCTGTCAAGTAAATATCATCAATGGTTGGTTTTTTGTGTTATTATTTTAGCATTGCGAATATATCTCTATCCCGATCATCAACAGGAAGAAGAGCAGCAAGTATAGGTAAAACTGTACTTGCTTGATGAAAGAGGCAAAGTTGTATTGCCTCTCCTTGTGGTCTGTCCGGTAGTAACGGTACTCGCACATCATTGCCATGATGATGACTGCAGTAAACAGCACCACCAACAATGCGACGATAATGATGACTTTGCTCTCGGAAATGAGCAGAGATAGTTCTTTTAGTGCCATATTTTTATCTGTTGGATTGTATAAAATTATTGTAGACTCTATAATGATATATAGATTATATGTGCTACAAAAATATGGCTTTTTGGCTAAAAACAGATGTAACTTTCCTATGTTATGTGTAACTTTCCTATAAAAAAGTAGTTGCTTTCATAGGAATGCAACTACTTTTAGCCTTAAATAAGACAAAAAGAAAAACTCTTAATCCGGAGCAAACTGTTTGCGCCATTGACTTGGCGACATGCCAGTCTTTTGCTTGAATATACGATAGATCTGTGTGTGTGACGAGAAGCCACACTCGGTGGAGATGGCATCGTTGTTATATTTCGGGAAGTCCTTCATCATGCGGATAGCCTCGTTGAAGCGTAGGTCGCTGAGCCATGTACGGAAGTTTGTGTGTCTTGACACGTTGAAGTATTTTGTCACCTCATTCTTCGGATAACCGAGACTGGCAGACAGCGAATAGATGGTAACGTCGCAATCCTTGTACAGTCCTTTCTCGCACCATCTGTTGATGGCTTGTCCTATCTCTTTCAATCTGTCGTTCGACAGAATATCTGATTCTTTAAAGTTGCCGCCTCCTTCTGTGTATTCAACCCTTGTGTCTTTATCTCCTGATTCGTACTGCATGCTCATGATGTCTTCTTTCGGTGTCATGTAATATCCCAACGAGATGAAGCTGTGGATGAAGAACACGATGGTGAGCAGCATCAGCGGTCCTACATATAATAATACGGTGTTGAAGAGGATGGCTATGGGCAGAAAAGCAGCTGTTAGACATAGCAGCATGATGCTGGATTGCGCATAGCGAACGTAGGGTATGAGGTCGCCTCCCGATACTTCCAACATCCTTTTCTTGCGTTTAAGAATCTCATGGCGTGTGGCATATATGAAGTAAGCCATGCTTGCAATGAAGAATCCGAGCATGACATAAAGCAGATTGCCGAGATGTAGGCTTTGTAAGGTGATGACTCCGAAAACGAAGATGAAGAGGATGCAGATGTAGGCTATGGTGCAGCGCAGGCAATAGCGGCGTACGGTGGTGCGTTTACTCTCCATATTGATGATGGAGAGGGTGATGGTAAAGAGTATGGGGGTATAGAAAAGAATGTTGAATACAGCTCCCACGTCGGCTCCCTGTGCACGAAATCCTTGGGTCATCTGAAGCATGTAGTGGATGGATAAAACGGACATGGCGCCGCAGAGCAACCATCGCGACACTTCGTAGCGTCTTACTTTCCACCTCACCTGCAGGCTTGCCATTGCCAGTTGGATAGCCAGCATGACGGTAACGGTGCAACATATCAGTTGCAATATGAATATTGGTGTCATGATATTTCTGCTGTTTTTATAACGTAGTATTTTTTGATATTGGTATTGTTTTTTTGCACAGCAAAAGTACTACTTTTATCCCAAACGGCAATAAAAAAATAATAAAAAAAAGAGTTGCTTCTGTATGAAACAACTCGTTTGCGTAGTGGATAGGGGAATCGAACCCCTATGCCAAGATTGAGAATCTTGTATCCTAACCATTAGATGAATCCACCATCATGATTCGCATCTTCTGAAATCACCTGCGGAAGCTGGGGGATTCGAACCCCCGGTACGATAAACTCGTACGGCAGTTTAGCAAACTGCTGGTTTCAGCCACTCACCCAAACTTCCTTCCGGTTGTCTCTGTTACCACAGGCATTTCGTTTAATGCGGTGCAAAGGTAGTGTTTTATTTTAAACTACCAAAACTTTTTGCAAATAAAATGACCTGAAATACTCGTTTTTCTTGATTTTCCGGTATTTCAGGCCATATTATTCTTCTTTCTTTACTTCATTTACTGTTTCTTCAGTGTGGGTACGAGGGCGAAATAAACAAGGTCTTTGTCTGTCTTGTTTATCATCGAATGGCTGTGTCCGTCCGGACAATAGTGCACCTGACCTGCCTTTACCACTTCCTCCTTGTCGTCATAGATGAATGTCGCTTCGCCCTCCACGATATATACAACCTCGCAGTTGTCTTCATGTTTGTGGTATCCGCTCGATGCTCCCGGCTTCAGTCGGCTCATCATTATCTTGTTGTCGCTGTCTATGAAGTTGCGGGTGTCGAGTTCGCCCTCACCGCCTTTGAAGTTCATTATCTGTTCTTCCTTGATGTTGTTGAAGTCTATTACCATAATGCTTTTTGTTTTATATTAGTTGTCTTTTCTTTTCCATATGTTCATCACCTTGCGCTGTATGGCAAACTGGTTCACAGCCGTTACGAGTATGAACAGCGCAATGCCGAGTGTCAATGACATTATCATTGATGTAGACTCTATTTGCGGGAAGAGAGTCTCTATGATTCCCATGTAGTAGTCTCTTACGAAGAAGAGTATTGTCCATGTGATGAGCAATACGGCGATGTTCAATACTATTGTCAGCACCTGGTATGGCATTGCCACCTTTGCCGGACTGTAGCCTATGAGCAGCAGGTTTTCAAGTTTTGACGAGTTCTTCTGTACGAGCAGGTATATGCTGAGCATGAGGATATAGAAGCTCAGAATACTTATCACGAGACCTATTGCCATGACGAGCGACACTATCATCTTCAGGAAATATGTCGTCTTTTCGGCTTGCAGCTTGTCGCTTTCCACCTCGAATCCTTTCTTGTCGAGGTATTTCGTTATGTTGTCGTCGGCAGGGTTGCCCACTTCAACAATCAGTCGGGTAGGGTCAGACTTCTGGTTGGGGGCGTAATACTCGTTGCTCCAGTCCATGAACTTCTGTGGCACGAGGATGGTGTTCAGTCTGTTTGAGAATCCTATCACCTTTCCTTTGTACTCGTCGCTGTGGCCGTTGCCGTGGATGAATATCTTGAAGTCAATCATTCCCACCAGTCCGTCGCTTATCTTCGGCAGTGAATGACTTTGTGCGAAGCCGAAGTTATACATATTTATATATGTGCGTGGCAGGATTATCGGTACCTCCTTGCTGCCTTCTGTGTATGTCCAGTCTTGCAGCGGTACGTCAACGAAGCCGTCGGGAACGCTTTCGAAGAAGAGTTCGGAGTTGAGTATTGACTGTCCGTTTACTCCCATGTTTGCATCCACCTTGTATTCCGTCGATGTGAATTTGCCAGCCTTCTTGGTGAAGTCCTGTGCGTTTATGTCGTCAATTTCCGATGCGTTGAAAGTGTTTGAGTTTCCTGAAATGGCGTTTGCTGCACCTATCTTCTTGCTTACGATAAGGTAGTCAGCCTTCATGAAGCTGTCTTGCGAAGTGAATACGGGCAGTACGTCGTTGTAGAACTGAAATCCCAAAAGAACGATGAACATTCCGAAGAGGTTAGCGAAGAAGAAGCCTATAAACTGCGGAATGCTGATATGTTGTCTTAATAATTTCCAGACTAAATTCATAATTTATATGTTTTCTCGTAATTTAAATTCATGTGTTTGCCGATACTTGTCACTATCACTCCGGCTCCTTGTCTTTTTGCTTCAGTCATCATTATCTCAGCCATTATCTCCGAGTTGCGGTCATCGAGGTGGCTTATCGGTTCGTCGGCAAGGATAAAGTCGAAGGGCTGTACCAAAGCCCTTATCATAGCCACGCGCTGCTGCTGTCCGAACGACATCAGTCCTGCTTTGCTGTCGAGTTTGTCTGCAATGCCAAGCAGTTCGAACCATTCTTCTATCTGATGCCTTGTCTTGAATCCCGTCAGCTTGTTCTTTATCTCCACGTTTTCCCATGCCGTAAGCTCAGGGAAGAGACGCAGTTCCTGAAACAGGTAAGCAAGATGGTTCTTGCGCATTTCCACCCAGTTCTTCACTTTGTATTGCAGAGTAGGGGTAGTGTCGAACATCACTTTTCCCGTGTAGTCGTGTCTGTAGCCTAAGATGTAGCTGCAGAAGGTACTTTTTCCTTTACCGCTTTCCGCCTCTACAAGGTATAGTTTGTCTTTTTCGAAAGTGGCATTGTTGCGCCAGATGTCTGACTGCAGGTCTGTCTGATTGGCAAACACTTGTGGCACAACATTGTCAAATACTATCTTTTCCATTTTATTTAATACAGTATATTACGTTGTTAATATCGCCGAACAGCGGTTTTAGCATGTCGGTGAATGTCGTTAATTCCTTATTGTCGTTGAGCAGTTGTTTCAGATTCAGCGTCATACAGAACCGCTGGCCTTCTGTCTCTTTTCTTACTTCTGCCGGCAGCGGAGTCTTCGATGGTTTCAGTATGCTGAAAGCAATGTCTTTGTCGGTGCTACCGTAGAACTCGTTGTTGTCGGAAACGCCGAACCAGAAGTTCGTGTCGCTGCTCTTGAACCAGAAGCTGTTCTTTCCGCAGTTCTCAATGGAGCTTCCCGCAGGACATGATTTCTTCCAATAGTCAACGTCTTCAAGGAAGTCGCTCTTTGCCAGTTGGGCTGCCATGGTCATGCTTATCTTTTCTTCCGAATATGATGATATGCCCAACGCCAGGTCTCCGTCCACGCTTCTTAGAATGTTGTCCATGTCTACGGCAGTGTTCATGCCGGCAAGTAGAGAGCCGAGTCCGGCATTGTTCTTCATCATGTTCACGAAGTCGGTACCTTTCACGTTCATGAAGATAGAGCAGATCGTGTTGCCGGGAATGTTGTTGGTGTATTTCCCGTTTATCTTTCTGAACTTTGCGATGTTCTCTTTCAGGGCTTTGTCAATGCCTTTGTTGAAGGAGAAAGATTCTCCGGTAATGTTGAGGCATCCGTTGTTTGCCGTCTTCATTGCTGCGGCAATGAAAATCTGCGAGGCGTCAGCTTCTTTCGGTGCGCCGAGAGTGAACGGAGCCGAGATCTTTTCCGGCAATGCCGTAGCCTGTGCCACCATAGCTATCGGACTGTCTATACTGTCGAGCTTCTCAAACAGTTGAGAACCTTTCACTCCGTCGTCCTCTTCCTGCTTCAGGTATTTGGCTATTGAGCGTATGGCTTCCGCCTGTTGTGCTGGCAGAACAGGACCTATTATTATCATAGCCTTGCCATTGAAGCCGACAGCCCATGAACCTTTAAGCAGTGTGAAGGTCATCTCTCTCTTTTCTGTCGGCTTGCTGCATGTGCCGTCTTTTGATAGAGTGGTGAGCCAGTCTTTCAGCTTTCCCTCGTCATTCACCTTCACACAGGAACCAAGGTTGCCGTCTGTTGTCTCAAAGAAAAACAGTTTGCTTGTCAGGTCGATGCCGCAGTCCTCTACATCATCCACTTTGAATAAAGACTTCAGCAGTCTGCCGTCCTGTTGTCCTGTCTGTTCACCCACCGCTTTGCAGTCTACAGCGATGAGAGCATTACTGTTACCTGGGATAGCATTGATATAGTCATCTCCGGAGCATGACGAATATATGCATACACAAATGATAGTAATCAATGCCTGTATGATAAGTCTTCTTGTCTGTTTCATTTTCTTCTTTGTTGTTCTTGATAAATGATTTTCTATATTTACGCTAAAGTATTTATATATAAGCACCTTACGGATATAGCTGCCGATAAAGACTGTCGGCGTTGTTCCGAAACGGCATTAGACGCAGCCATGCCGCATGGTACTTTCGTGCAAAGTTAGAATAAACAATTCAAGTCGAGATTAGTTTAACCTACTTTAACTCGGTGAATATAAGATGTGTTGATAATGAGCATGATTGTCGCTTTCTGTGTTAAACAGCAACTCCTGAACCATAGGTACTTCTGTGTGGATTCTGTATCCACGGATATCCTATGGTTCAGGAGTTGTCTGTTATTGAAGTAGACTATTGGTCTGTATGGTCTGATTATTCATGTCGGATAATTCAAATCGTTTGCAGAACAAGTCTCAAAAACTCATTTCTCCTTCTTCTTATTTTCTGTTTACCAGCTGTGCCGTCATGGCTGCATACAGTGCTGCCGTTTCGGTGCGTAGTCTGCTCTTGCCGAGAGATACAGGCACGTAGCCCTTGTCAATCGCCATTTTCACCTCATCGATGGAGAAGTCACCTTCCGGACCAATCAGGACGGTAATGTCTTCCGCTTTGTCCTTGTTTGCAGAGAGTGTGTCAAACAGGTCCACGCTGTCTATCTCGTTATAGCAGTGGGCTATGAACTTCAGTCCTTTTCTTTCCTTGCCGACAAAATCCTTGAATGATGTGAGCGGTGTCAGTATTGGTTTCCATGGTTTTCTGCTTTGTTTCATGGCAGACACGATAATCTTGTCCAGTCTTACCGTGCGCATAACTTTCCTCTCGGAAAACTTGCAGTTCAGGAAGGCAAGCTCGTCAACGCCAATCTCGGTGGCTTTTTCAGCAAACCATTCTGTTCTGTCCATCATCTTTGTCGGAGCCATCGCAATGCATATATTGCCGTTCCATGTTTTCTCTTGCGGCATTTTTTCTTTTATTTCATACATGCAGTGCTTAGTGGCGGCGAGAGTAACCATGGCCCGATAGAATGATCCTTCTCCGTCCATGAGAAACATTTCGTCGTCGCTCTTCAGACGTAATACTCTCAGAGCGTGCATAGCCTCTTCTACAGGCAGTTCTGTAGCATTGGCTGCATCGGGTACATAAAAATATCTTGCCTCTTTCATATCTTTGTATATTTCTTAGTCTTGTATTTTTGAGTCTTTGTTCTCTTGTCGTTTTCTCCTTTCCAACTCATCGTGTATCTTCGATGCCGTTTCGTAGTCCTCTGTCTGTATTGCTCTTTCAAGTGTTTCCTGCAGTATGGAGCTGTTGATGACGTTGATTGGAATGGATACTTTATCGGTACATGAGCGGTTTTTGATGGATTGTTTCTTCATCAGTGTACCCTCTATATAAATAGGTATATCCAGCACCAATGACAGAAGGACCGCTTCGCTTGCCTTGATCTTGTACATCTCGGCTGAGTCTTCACCGACGATAAATGTCTTGTATTGCTCCTCTTCGAGTCCGAGTATGCAGACGTAATATTTCCTTTCGTTCTTGCATCTTGCCCTCAGCATGGCAGCCATTACTTCGGGTAGGGTATTGCTCTTATCCATCCTGTGCTTCACTCTGATGTCTATAGCCTCCGCTGTGTTCCAGTCGCAGACGATAGATATCAGTCGCTCGTGCGATTCATCGGTAAGCGTGATGAGTCCTATCTTCTCATTTCCTGCTATCTCCGACACACTGTTGAATAAAAGTCTGACGTTATTCATTTATAACACTGTCCTTCCTTATTACTTGTCTTCTTTATGTTTGAACATCATAGCGAAGCTGACTCCTACAGCGAGTGCAAAGCCTGCGAATATAAACCAGCAGGTCTGCCAGTCGCCTACGAGGAAACCATCTTCTGTCCATGAGCAATAGTGGTTTACTATCTCTCCGGCGAGCAGTGTACCTATTGTCGCACCGAGTCCGTTTGTCATGAGCATAAACAGTCCCTGTGCGGAAGCCTTTATGTCTTCGCTGCAGGCGGCATTTACAAACAGTCCGCCCGAAACGTTGAAGAAGTCAAATGCCACACCGTATACGAGACAAGAGAGTATGAACAATGTTACTCCGGGGAATGCTGGATCGCCAAGACCGAAGAAGCCGAATCTCAAGACCCATGCGAACATGGCGATGAGCATAACGTTCTTTATGCCGTATCTCTTCAGGAAGAAAGGAATGAGCAGTATGCAGAATGCTTCGGCAATCTGAGAGATGGATACCAATAGCGTAGCGTTGTTGGCGGCGAAAGTGTCGGCAAGCGACGGGTCTGCCTTGAAGTGTGTAATGAAAGGAGTGGCATATCCGTTTGTCACCTGAAGCGACATGCCGAGCAGACCGGAGAAGATAAAGAACAGAGCCATCTTCTTGGTCTTGAAAAGCTTGAAGGCATCAAGTCCGAACATCTCCACGAGTGACTGCTTCTTGTTCTTGTCTTTCTTCTCTGCAAGCTTACACTGCGGAAGCATGAAGAAGCTGTATACAAACAGAAGGATGCCGAGCAGCCCCGAAACGCAGAACTGCATGTGGGTGTATTGGAACTTGTTTGCATTGTCGGCAAGTGTCAGAGAGAAGCCTCCGTCGCCTATTGTCGCGCAGTTGACAAACCACATGGTGGCGATGAATCCCACCGTGCCGAGCACACGTATAGGCGGGAAGTCCTTCACCGTGTCGTACCCTCTGTCTTGTAGAATCTTGAAGGCTACGGTGTTCGACAGTGCCAGCGTAGGCATATAGAACGCCACGCTCATGGTATAGATTGCGATGAATACCGTCTTGTCAGGCATAGCCTGGTTTGCTCCTATAAGGCAGAGCGCAATCATTCCTGCTCCTGCTGCGAGGTGACAAAGTCCCAATAGTCGCTGTGGCTGTATCCATTTGTCTGCCACAATACCCATGAGGGTAGGCATGAAGATGGATACGATACCTTGTATAGCATAAAACCATGATATCTCTGCTCCCATTCCCGCTTTGCCGAGATAGTTGCCCATTGAGGTGAGGTATGCACCCCATACAGCAAACTCCAGGAAGTTCATCACAGACAAGCGTACTTTCAAATTCATTGTATTATAATTTATTAGTTAATCAAATATTATAATTATAATGCAAAGATAGTGTAAAAACGCAAATAGCCCAAGAAAACGTATGTTTTTTTCTTTTACATAATATAAAATGCCTCTATCCGTAGTTGGTAACGGATGGAGGCATTACGAAGTGTAAGTGATATATTAGAACTCACTTGTAAAGTGGAACTTAATATGCTTGAAGTCCTGTTGCGCCATCGACAGCACATAGCCGGAGTCGGCAAGGAATACATCTCTGCCGTCCTTGTCTTTTGCCATATACTGGTATTTGCGCTTCTTGAAGTTTTCGAGTTCTGCCGGATCGTCGCTTTCCACCCAGCAAGCCTTGTACAGATGTACCGGCTCCCAGCGACACTTGGCGTTGTATTCGTTCTCCAGTCGGTATTGTATCACCTCAAACTGCAGCTGACCTACAGTTCCAATAATCTTTCTTCCGTTGAACTGGTTTACGAACATCTGTGCCACACCCTCGTCCATAAGCTGGTCGATACCTTTGTTGAGCTGTTTGCTCTTCATAGGGTCATCGTTCTCTATATACTTGAACATCTCAGGAGAGAATGAAGGCAGTCCCTTGAAGTGGAGCTTCTCTCCGTCGGTCAGCGTGTCGCCAATCTTGAAGATTCCGTTGTCCGGCAGACCAACAATATCTCCCGGGTAAGCCTCTTCGATGGTACTCTTGCGCTGAGCCATGAACTGTGTAGGTGAGGAGAAGCGCACCGTCTTGCCCTGACGTACATGAAGATATGGCTTGTTGCGCTCAAACTTACCGCTGCACACCTTGCAGAAGGCGATACATGAGCGGTGGTTAGGGTCGATGTTTGCCGTAATCTTGAAGATGAAACCCGTGAATTTCGGTTCTTCGGGCTTTACCATTCGTTCCACAGCCTGTGTAGGACGTGGACTTGGGGCTATCTTTACGAAGCAGTTGAGAAGCTCCTGTACTCCGAAATTGTTCAAGGCAGAACCGAAGAATACCGGTGCGACGGTAGCCTCTCGGTAGTCTTCCACATTGAATTCAGGATAGACACCCTCTACGAGCTCAAGGTCTTCGCGCAGCTTTTCTGCGTCCTGGTCTCCGATATGTGCATCGAGGTCGCTGCTGTTTATGTCTACCTCCACCTTTTCCGTTACGCGCTGTTTGTCGGGAGTAAAGAGGTCGAGCTTGTTCTCATATATGTTATACACACCCTTGAACTTCGCACCTTGGTTGATAGGCCATGACAGGGGGCGCACCTTAATCTCCAGTTCCTCCTCCAGTTCGTCGAGCAAATCGAACGGGTCGCGTCCCTCTCGGTCCATCTTGTTGATGAAGATGATGACAGGGGTCTTGCGCATTCGGCAGACGCTCATCAGCTTTCTGGTCTGCGCCTCCACACCTTTCGCTCCGTCCACCACGATGATGGCGGAGTCAACGGCAGTCAGAGTGCGGTAAGTGTCCTCGGCAAAGTCCTGGTGACCGGGAGTATCGAGGATATTCACTTTGTATCCTTCGTAGTCAAACTCCATCACGGATGTTGAAACGGAGATACCACGCTGCTTCTCAATGTCCATCCAGTCGGATGTAGCGGTCTTGCGTATCTTGTTGTTCTTCACCGCACCCGCCACCTGAATCTGGCCTCCGAAGAGGAGAAATTTCTCGGTAAGCGTAGTCTTACCGGCGTCAGGATGCGAGATGATGGCGAAGGTTCTTCTTCTTTCTATTTCGTTAGCCATTATACTTATTTGTTGTTTTTAGTCTTTCACTGCTCCCATATTTCTCATGCAAGTCTCAAGGCTGTCCACCCAATATGGTATGTTTATGCCGAATGTCTCCTTTATCTTGGTCTTGTCGAGAACGCTGTATGCCGGACGTGTCACCGGACTCGGGAACTCATTGCTGTGGCAAGGCTGGATGTTGCATTCCGTATTTCCTGCCAGACGGGCGATCTTTATCGTGAAATCGTACCAGCTGCACACACCTTCATTAGAGAAATGGTAGATGCCGGAGTTGCCTTCAAAAAGTCTGTTCTCCACGATATGGTTTATTGTCTTTGCCAGGTCCAGGGCGTATGTCGGAGTACCGCATTGGTCAAATACCACCTTCAGCTGAGGCTTTGTGGCAGTGAGGTTGAGCATAGTCTTTACGAAGTTCTTGCCGAATTCTGAATATAGCCATGCCGTGCGCAGTATGATGTGGTTGACTCCCGTGGCGATGATCTTCTCCTCGCCGTGAAGCTTTGTCAGTCCGTATACGCCAGTCGGTGTTCCTTTCTGGTCTTCCTTGCATGGTGTGTTGTAAGGGTCTCCGCCGAAGACGTAGTCTGTGCTTACGTGTACGAGCAGACCGTCCACCTCTTTCATCGCCTTTGCAAGGTTTTCCGGTGCTGTTGCATTAAGCGTCTCCACAATGTCGCCAGCCGTTTCTGCGGCATCCACGTTGGTCCATGCAGCACAGTTGATAATGCACTTGATGTCATTCTCCTTGACCATCTTGCGGATGTCCTCAAGAGAGGTGATGTCAAGATGTGTATAACCTTCACAAACATCGGTGAAGATGAAGCTATCTTTACTTTCCTTAGCCACGAGTTGCATCTCGTTTCCGAGCTGTCCTCCGGCTCCTGTTACCAAGATATTCATTGTCTATAGTTTTTATAATGTTCTTTAGTCTTCAAATTTCAGTTCACCTTTCTTGTCTTTCAGATAATAGTCAGACAGCATACCTATGAAGGTCGTTATCTCCTTTATGGCATGTTCCGTGTCGGGCGAGACGGTTTTCTTCTGCAGTCTGAGCATCATCACTCCGTAAAGTGCGTTGAAGCAGGTTTCTATTTCATTCTCGTTGTTGTCGGCTCCACGCTTGCGCAGCTCCACAATAAATGGCAACACCTTATAATATTCACTGTTGTAGAAAGGGAACTTTGAACTTGACAACAGCTCTGCACTAAGCTCCGAAAGCTGCTGTATGACGATTTTGTTTATCTGCAGGTGTCCGTGCTCGCGGCATCCCTCACTGTTCATCATTCTGACAAGATTGCCATACCAGTCCGTCATTTCCTCCTTCTGCTCGTCAGAATAGTTGAATCTCTCGATATATTCGCGTCGTATTCTTGCTAAAGAGCAGTCGTACGCACGGATGATATCTTCTATTTGCCACATGTAAAGCAAATACTCTGCAATGTTTTTCTTTCTGAGTTCCTGAGATATGAACATATAATATAATTTTTTGCAATCAAAAAAAACGCTTCCTTATTGTCCTATGCTTGGCAGCGTGTAAAGGTTGAAGACCGTTCCGATAAGCACAATGATAGACATTATGATGACGATGCTTCCCACCACCTTATTAATAATCTGTATGCCGTTGGTGTCGAACACCGCACGAATCTTGTCGACAAGCCATGTGAGACCATACCACCAGAGCATTGCTCCGGCAATGATGCCGAAGTAGCCTACGCTCATTTCGAACGGATGGTCGGGGATGATGAATGCGAACTGTGCAAACAGTCCCATCATGAGCATGATGATAAGGGGGTTTGAGAACGTGACGAGGAATGCCGTCACGCCGTTGTGTACTAAAGAACCCTTCGTGTTCTTGTTGCTGACATGGACGTTCTTCATCGGGTTGCTGCGGAAAGAATACAGTCCGAACAGCAGTAGGATGACACTTGCGCTGATCTGCAGGATATATCTGTAGTGGGAGTTGCTGATGAAATCCATCACGAACGACATTCCGAGACCTGTAATCAGGGCATATATAAAATCGCTCAGGCATGCTCCGATGCCCGTAACGAATCCGAACCATCTGCCTTTGTTCAGGGTGCGCTGCACACAAAGTACTCCCACCGGTCCCATCGGAGCCGACACGAGGATGCCTATCAGTACGCCCTTGCATAGCAAATCTAATATGTTAATATGAAATGGAAATGGCATAACGGGTGCAAAGGTCCGTATTTTTTACGAAAGATACAAATTTTGTGTATGAAAGTTTGTTACAATAACAATAATTCTCTTATTCTTGATATAGATTATGGCAAAGTGTCAGAATGAAAAAAAACTGGGAAATTTGTTTTGCACAATCTTACAAAAAATCTATCTTTGTACAGAATTTTCTAAAAATATTAATTTTCTTTTGACATAATCATTCATGATAATGGAAGCACAATTGACAGGAAGACCATATACAATTGGTCTTGATTTAGGAGGAACAAATGCCGTATTCGGCATAGTAGACGGTCTGGGAAACATCGTGGAGCATACTTCAATCAAAACGCAGGAGTATGACACTGCCGAGGCTTTTGTAGATGCTGCAGTAAAGGCTCTTATGCCGATAATCGACAAGGTGGGTGGAATAAACACCATCGAGGGCATGGGTATCGGTGCTCCAAATTCCAACTTTTACGACGGCACTATCGCCTATGCCCCGAATATAGCTTGGGCACACGACTGTGTAGTGCCTTTCGCCAAGATGTTCAACGAAAGACTTTCCATTCCTGTTTCAATAACCAACGATGCCAATGCCGCCGCTCTCGGAGAAATGACGTATGGCGTGGCTAAGGGAATGAAGAACTTCATCATGATAACCCTTGGCACGGGTGTCGGTTCGGGCATCGTGATTAACGGACAGATGGTGTATGGCTCCGACGGACTTGCCGGCGAGCTTGGCCACGTGATAATGAGAAGGGAGAACGGCAGACTTTGCGGATGCGGCAGAACCGGCTGTCTTGAGGCTTATTGCTCGGCAACAGGTGTTGCACGCACGGCAAGGGAGTTTCTTGATAATTCCGAAGAACCGTCGCTGCTACGCGAGTTGAAGCCGGAAGACATCACTTCGCTGGAGGTGTCGAAGGCTGCGGCAAAGGGCGACGCTTTGGCATTGAGAGTGTATGACTTTACTGGAAAGATGCTGGGAGAGGCTTGCGCTGACTTCGCAACATTCTGTTCTCCGGAGGCTTTCGTCTTCTTCGGAGGACTGACAAAAGCCGGCGACCTGCTGATGAAACCGCTTCTAAAGAGCTACACGGAGAGCGTGATGGGTATATTCCGTGGCAAGGCTAAGTTCCTGATAAGCAGTCTTGACGGAGCAGGAGCAGCGGTGCTCGGAGCAAGTGCAATAGCAAAGAATGCTGAACACTAAGTAGCAGATGCCCTACATGTCGCAGACATTGATGATGTATGTTGCATAAGGGCGGTAAACGGCTTGGGCTATGGTTCCGCAGCTTGTCATCATGACGGTAGCGAACCATGACCTAAGCTGTTCTTGTTTTAAGGTCTGCGAACAGCGATTGTCAAGGAAAACAATTCTCCTTGTCAACTCGTCTCCTTGTCAACTCGTCTGCTTGTTTAGCAGGCAGGAAACTTGAGAAACTTAAATAACACTTAAAAAGATTTGTATATATGGATAATATTAATGCTTTGTTTTTCGACATCGACGGTACATTGGTGAGCTTCAAGACGCACCAGATACCGCGGTCTACCGTTGAGGCTATAGCGAAAGCAAAGGAAAACGGGGTGGGGATTTATATTTCCACTGGCAGACCGTTGCAGATTATTACAAACCTGAAGGATATAGAACCGTACATCGATGGATATATAACCACTAACGGTGCCTTGTGTTTTGTCGGCAGCAATGTGGTATGCTGCAATCCTATTCCGAAGGAAGATGTAGACTTCCAGCTTTCCGATGCCGACAGATATGATTATGCGGTGCTTGTGGTCGGAGAGAGCGGAGTGAGGCTTTACAACAAGAAGCCTGTCTTTGACGAGATCTTTGTCAGAGATCTGAATGTCACGAATATAGACACCACGTTGCCTGTTGCTGACATGCTCGAAAAGGAGAAGGTGCTTCAGCTTACTCCTTTTATATCGGCAGCCCACGAGAAGACGCTGATGGAGAATCTTTCAGGATGCGTTTCCGGCAGGTGGCATCCGGCATTTACCGACATTACTGCGAAGGCTGCCGACAAGGGAAAGGGACTTGAAGCAATGGCTTCTTATCTCAACATCGCCATTTCCCAGACTATGGCTTTTGGTGATGGAGGCAATGATGTTGCTATTCTGAAGCGTGCCGGAATAGGTGTTGCCATGGGTAATGCCGGCGATGGGGCGAAAGCTGCTGCCGACTATATCACTACCTCTGTTGATGAAGACGGCGTGTGGAATGCACTGAAGCACTTCGGTGTTATTTGATATGGTGCATAATTGTATATGTTGAAATGTTATTTTGTCTTAAAATTCCGGATGCGGATTTTTAAGGAAAGCAGATTTTTATGTGTAAAATATTTTGTAAAATGGCAGATAAAACCGCAAGGTTGAAATCTGTCATTTTTTGTATCAAATAGAAAGTAGGTAACTTTCTCATAGAAATTCGGTAACTTTCTCATAGAAAGTCCGTAACTTTCTAAAAATAACTTGCCGACTTACTAAAAGAGCTTGTGTAGGTGACCATTGCTGACCGGTTGGTTTTCTGTGTGAAAGGTAGTGTGTTAGGCTGTTGTATCTGATAACTAATATTAACAGAAGTTTATAGATGTTATCATCTTGTGCTGGTGGATGTGTGAAGAAATATGGATTTATTATATAGAGTTCCTCGCTATAATAAAAATGATGACCTCGGAATATACTCTCCGAAGTCATCATTTTATTGGTAGTATGCTTACTTTGCCATTTCCTTGATGTAAACATCCCGTTTCGGGAATGGCATCTCAATGTCGTTTTCGTTGAGCGTGTTGTAGATACATTCGCTGATTTGGCTTTCTGTCACAACCTGCTTGGTTACGTCAACCCAACATACAAACTTGAAGTTGATACTGTTGTCTCCAAACTCAGTGAAGAGCACACTGAGAGGCTTCTCCTTGTCGATATAAGGAATGTTCAGTGCTTCTACGGCGGCAATAATCACTTTGCGCATACGTTCAACGTTAGTGCCATAGCCCACTCCGAAGTTCACGACAGAGAGCTCGAAGCCATGATTGCGTGTCAGGTTCTTGTAGTTCTTGGTGAAGAGCTGTGAGTTCTGGAAGGCGATAACAGAACCGTCGGTAGCCTCAATCATAGTACTCGTATAGCTTATGCTGCTCACTCTTCCGCGTGTGCCGTCACATTCTATCCAGTCGCCGATGTTGATGCGTCCTGCCATCAGTGAGATGCCGTAATAGATGTTTTCAAGAATGTCTTTGGAAGCAAAGCCGACACCAGTGGACAGACCGCCAGACACGACAACCAGCCATGTGTTGCTCACATGCAGTATGGCAAGACTTATCAGTAGCCAGATGCCCCATACGAGAACCTGTATGACGTTCTTTCCCATCACATTGCGGCTTGCTGCCGTGCGGGAATCCTTCTTGTTGAAGTGGAGCTGCATGAAGGCAATCGACGTGTTGCTGATATAGGCAAAGATGAACCATAGCACCAGGACCATCACAATGGAAGAAATGCTCACGCTGAAGTTGCTTACGTCGATGAACCTTGCGTTGAACAGTCTTACTACCAGTTCGGTAAGGTTGAACACATCGGCAGCCCAATATACGGAAATCAGGATGGATGAGACTCCCATTATCGGCAGTCCCACCTTCAGGATAAGGTTGTAAATCCAGATTCTGTTTATAGGCTTCTCCTCAATATGATGCTTCGCGGCATATTTCGCAAGCCATTCGGCAAGGCAGTTTATGGTCAGGATGCAGGTGAGCTGCATTATCCACCAGATGAGAATCTGTACGCTTAGCAGCGTATAGCCTATCCATGAGCATATGGTGCTTGCCACGAAGACAACCAATGAGATGTATGTGAAGAACATGTCGGAACGAGGAATGTTCTCGTTGTGCCTTGATATTACGCTCCATTGCCAGATGGTGCAAAGCAACAGGATAGGAGGGAAGATGAGGTTCACCAAGTCGTTTGGCACCAGTGCGATACGGAAGGTGATGACAATGAAGCCTACCAGCGTGAGTGGTGAGTATATGCGGAATGCACTCTTTATCTGTTTGCCGTCCACTCTGAGCAGCAGTGAGATAAGTATTACGCCGAGCAGCCATGCATATTCCACAAGCAGGTTACTTGCCATGGCAATGAAGTTCTGGTTGACGGCGTTTCTGATGATACCTATTATAATAGCAAAGGTCACCGTTGACGTAGCCATCATAATGCAAGGGCGCTTCAATAGAAACTGTTCGGTGCGGAGCTTCCTTGGCATGAGGTATCTGATGGCGAGCAGGTTCAAGAGAATGGAGATGATACCATAGAAGACGATGCTGAGAAACAGTCCCACTATCATCCTTGAGTCCCATTGCGAATGCAACTTCTTGGATGTATGGTATTTGTCATTTACAGTCTCAGCCGTCTTGTTGACCTGCGTGCCGAGGTTCGACAATATGCTGAAATAGTTTTCCCCTACATTCTTGAAGATGTTGTTCTGTATCTCGTTGTATCTTGAGTTTGCGTAGTCGTTGAGATATTTAAGACGGTGTTCCGTCATGTCGTAGTATTTGATATAGTCCTGAAGCATGTTCTTGCTTTCAAGCAGGTTGTTGCGTATGCTCACGGCAAGGGTGAGACACACGTTGCGGTCTATCTTCGCTTTTGGTGAAAGAGTCATTGTAGGCATCGACTGTAGGGAGCCTACAAGACTGTCGTAGCGTGCCACCTCTCCGTTTATTTTCGTTACATAAGAGCGGAATGGCAATGAACTCTCCTTGAAATCGCGGAACTGGTCGGTTGCCTCATGGCAGGCGTATGCCAAGTCAAACACATAGTCCAGCTTCTGAGAGTAGAGCATCAGTGCGTTCTGGTTGCTCTTCGAGAGGATGGCAAACAGATTCTTCTTTACCTTATCGCTTGAGTTCTTGAACTTTATCTGCATCCTTTTCTGTTCCTGATGGGTCTGTGTAAGCTCATTTCTCAGGATGGACAGAGTGTTGTTCAAGTCCTTTTCCTTCAGCACGGCTTGGCTTGGCAAGGTGAAGAGGAACATTAGCAGATAGAATATAAATAGTCTTTTTTTCATTCCTTGGTTTTATTTTTTGCTGCAAAAATACTATTTTATTTACTCATTTTGCTTATATTTGCCATGATTTTTTCAATATGAGTATAAAAAGCAGTAATGAAATATATGGAAGATTTCAAAGAACCTTTAGTTCTTGTTGCCGACAGTGGCAGTACAAAGACAGACTGGTGTCTCTTTTCGGACGGTAAGACAATAGTCCGTTTTTCAACCCAAGGCATCAATCCTTTCCATCAGAGGGAAGACACGATAAGGGATATTGTAGGCAAAGAGCTTCATACGGCAATAGACGGTACGGTAGGACTGTTGTCGCAAGTGTCGTCGATACGCTTCTATGGAGCAGGATGTAGGGGAGAGGCGGCGGATAGTCTGCGCAGCATACTTCTTGAAGCATTTCCCGGATGTAGTGATGTCTTTGTAGGAAGCGACCTTATGGCTGCCGCCCATGCCGTGTGTGGTACGGAAGAGGGTATAGCCTGCATCCTTGGCACGGGGGCAAACTCCTGTCTGTATGATGGCGTGAAGATAGTGCGGAATGTTTCTCCGCTGGGCTATATCCTTGGTGATGAAGGCAGTGGGGCAGTGCTTGGAAAGCTTTTCATCAACGCTTTGTTCAAAGGCGATATGCCGGAGAATCTGCGTACGGAATTTCTTGAACTGTCGGGAATTACCCTTGATGACATTATCCGGCGCGTATATCGTGAGCCTATGGCAAACCGTTGGCTCGCTTCATTGTCGCCGTTCATTCATTCTCATCTTGACAGTCGGCAGGTGAATGACCTGGTAGTAGCCAACTTCGTTGACTTCTTCAAGAAAAACGTTGACCACTATTGCCGTAAGGATTTGCCTGTGGGTGCAGTCGGCAGTGTGGCTTATTATTATAAGGAGCAGTTGGAGGAAGCAGCCATGCGGTGTGGCTATCGTTTGGGTAGAATTGTAAAGAATCCTATGGATATATTGATGAATGGATAATTTTTTTCCTGTTTGTCTTTGTCGGTAAGATATAAAATAGTAATTTTGGCGAAAATTAACCGTAAATCTATTATTAAAGTGAAAAAGATTAAGCTTGGACTTTTGCCGAGAATCGTCATTGCAATAGCCTTGGGCATTGTATTTGGCAACATTTTCTCAGAGGGAGTTGTAAGAGTGTTTCTGACTTTCAATGGAATTTTCAGCCAGTTTCTTGGTTTCCTTATCCCGTTGATTATCGTGGGACTTGTGACACCTGCCATTGCCGACATCGGTAAGGGGGCAGGCAAGATGCTTCTTGCCACTACGCTTCTTGCTTATGGTGCTACACTACTGTCGGGGTTCTTCTCTTATGGAGTGAGTGAGCTGACTTTCCCCTCGATGATAAATGAAGAGGCTTCGTCTACGGCATTGACGACGACCCACGAACTGAAGCCGTTCTTCACAGTAGAGATTCCTGCCGTGATGAATGTAATGACGGCACTTGTCATGTCTTTTACGCTCGGTCTCGGTATAGCAAGCATCAAGAGCACTGCCATGAAGAATGTCTTCTCAGACCTGATGCAGATTATAACAAAGACAATACAGGTTGTCATCATCCCGCTGCTGCCGCTTTATATCTTCGGCATCTTCCTGAACATGACTTATGCAGGAGATGTGGCACGTGTGCTGACGGTGTTTATAAAGATTATCGGTGTGATATTCATTATGCATATCTTGCTGCTCGTATTCCAGTACACAGTGGCTGGACTATGGACCAGGAAGAATCCGTTCAAGCTCCTGTCAAATATGCTTCCGGCTTATTTTACCGCGCTTGGCACACAGTCTTCGGCAGCAACCATACCGGTTACTCTGCATCAGACAATAAAGAACGGGGTGAGGGAAGATGTGGCTTCGTTTGTCATTCCTCTCTGTGCCACCATCCATATGTCGGGTAGTGTCATGAAGATTGTGGCATGTGCCATGGCATTGATGATGATGCAGCATTTTGCGTATGACTTTCCTATGATGGCAGGCTTTATCTGTATGCTCGGTGTTACTATCGTTGCTGCTCCCGGTGTGCCCGGTGGAGCGATAATGGCTTCTCTTGGTGTGCAGGCTTCTATATTGGGATTTGATGAGAGCATGCAGGCACTGATGATAGCTCTTTATATAGCGATGGACAGTTTCGGTACGGCATGTAACGTTACTGGCGACGGTTCGCTTGCGTTGCTGATAGACAAATGGTTCAAAAAATAAGGTACGTCGGGACGTGGACTATATGCTTACGTTCCGGCAAAATAACATATTTATGTTGTAATTTCAGGTGATATATTGAAAATAACAGATAATACAGGTCTTATTTTTCGATTTATTCACTTTAAATTGCTGAATGTAATATAAATTATGTACCTTTGCATGGAATTTTGACAGTCAATTTTTTTTATTCAAATAAAATATTTATGTATTTTATACTATTTATTACCGTTATCTTGACGGCAGTTGTATTGGTCGTTGGAGCATACGTAGTTGCGAAACTCGTAGGTCCTCGTTCGTACAATCCAGTAAAGGGACAACCCTTTGAGTGCGGTATTCCGACGCGCGGTACATCATGGTTGCCGATGCACGTTGGATACTATCTCTTTGCCATCCTTTTCCTGATGTTCGATATCGAGACAGTGTTCCTGTATCCATGGGCTGTGGCAGTCAAGCAGTTTGGACCGATGGCTTTGTGTAGCATCGGATTCTTCCTGTTAGTGTTAGTATTTGGCCTTGCTTATGCATGGCGGAAAGGAGCGTTGGAATGGAAGTAAGAAAACCCGTTATCAAGAGTATTCCTTACGACGAGTTTAAGGACAACGAGACGCTTGAGAAGATTGTAGAGCAGCTCCATGAGGGCGGATGCAACGTGGTGCTCGGCTCGCTCGACCAGGTTATCAACTGGGGACGAAGCAACTCCTTGTGGTCATTGACCTTCGGTACCAGTTGCTGTGGTATCGAGTTCATGTCTGTGGGTTGTGCTCGTTATGACTTCTCTCGCTTCGGTTTTGAGGTAACACGTAACTCTCCTCGCCAGGCCGACCTCATCATGTGTGCAGGAACCATCACCAATAAGATGGCACCGGTTTTCAAACGCTTGTACGACGAGATGGCAGAGCCTAAGTATGTAGTGGCTGTGGGCGGATGTACCATCAGCGGTGGTCCGTTCAAAAAGAGCTACAACGTGGTTCGTGGCATCAGCGAGCTTGTACCGGTTGATGTTTATGTGCCAGGATGTCCTCCACGTCCGGAGGCAATCCTCTATGGTATGATGCAGCTGCAGCGCAAGGTGAAGATCGAGAAATTCTTTGGTGGAGCAAACCACAAGATGACCAAGGAGGAGAAGGAACTCTCAATGAGCAAGGGCGGACTTCGCGGCTTGAGCAACGAGAACCTTCAGGATTCACAGAAGCTCGGTCATCCGGAGCCTATCATCGTTACCGATGTGCCGGCGGACTTCAAGTGCGGCGACTTGGCAAACGATGCAGAGAAAACTCAAACCGTATAATATAATAAGGTATAAGACATGAAACTGAATAATATTGAACTCACATTCGAGGACTTCGCCCGTGAGATGGCAAAGCTGAAGAACGAGAAACATTTCGACTACCTTGTTACCATAATCGGTGAGGACTTCGGCGAAGAAGGTCTCGGATGTATCTACATCCTCGAGAATACAGAGAACAACGAACGATGCTCCGTACGCACAATAGCAAAGAAGGTGGACGGCAGCGACGTAATACCTACAGTAATAAACCTTTGGAAGAGTGCTGACCTGCTTGAACGTGAGGTCTTCGACTTCGTAGGCATCAAGTTCCTCGGTCATCCAGACATGCGTCGTCTCTTCCTGCGTACTGACTTCAAGGGCCACCCATTGCGCAAGGACTTTGATATGAGTCCTGAGGCAAACAAGTTCCCTCTGACAGACGAACCGGAGAGCGACTATACAGTAGAGTATAATCTCGATGCTGATGGTCACCTTACAGAAACAAAGCACCGCTTGTTTACTGATGATGACTATGTCGTTAACATCGGTCCTAACCACCCGTCAACACACGGTGTGCTCCGTCTGCAGACTGTCATCAACGGTGAGACTGTAAAGCGTATCTATCCACACCTCGGATATATCCACCGTGGTATAGAGAAGATGTGGGAAGGTATGACATATCCTCAGACCCTTGCATTGACCGACCGTCTGAACTACCTCTCGGCAATGATGCACCGTCACGCACTTGTAGGTGTCATCGAGGAGGCTATGGGTATAGAACTGTCTGACCGCATCCGCTACATCCGTACTATCATGGATGAGTTGCAGCGTATCGACAGCCACTTGCTGTTCCTTGGCTGTACAGCCCAGGACCTTGGAGCCCTCACGGCATTCCTCTACTGCATGCGAGACCGTGAGCATGTGCTCAACGTTATGGAGGAGACAACAGGTGGACGCCTTATCATGAACTACTACCGTATCGGTGGACTGCAGGCTGATATAGATCCGAACTTCGTGGAGAACACAAAGAAACTCTGTAAGTATCTTCGTCCGAAGATTCAGGAGTATCTTGACGTGTTCGGTGACAACGTCATAACACACAACCGTCTTGTTGGCGTTGGTCCTATGGACAAAGAGAACTGTATCAACTACGGTGTTACTGGCCCTGCAGGACGTGCTGCCGGTTGGAAGAACGATACCCGTAAGCGCCATCCATACGATATGTATGACAAGGTGGAGTGGAAGGAAATCACTCTGACAGGTTGCGATTCAATGGATCGTTACTATGTACACATCCAGGAGTTGTATCAGAGCTTGGACATCATCGAGCAGTTGAGCGACAACATCCCAGAGGGTGAGTTCTACATCAAGCAGAAGCCTATCATCAAGGTTCCTGAGGGACAGTGGTATTTCTCTGTAGAGGGAGCCAGCGGCGAGTTCGGTATCTATCTTGACTCACGTGGCGACAAGAGCCCGTATCGTATGAAGATGCGACCAATGGGACTTACCCTTGCAGGAGCTCTCGATCCAATGCTTCGTGGACAGAAGATAGCCGACCTCATCACTACCGGTGCAGCCATCGACTTCGTAATCCCTGACCTCGACAGATAAACGAGTTAAGAATTAAGATTTAAGAATTAAGAATTGAGAGTTCTCGCCTTGAAGCGGGGATAATTCTAAATTCAAAACTCTAAACTCTAAAATAAAATTATGTTTGACTTTAGTATAATAACAACATGGTTCGACGCTCTTCTCCGCCAGACTCTCGGTCTTGGAGATTTTCTGTCGATACTTATCGAGTGTGTGCTGGTTGGCGTTCTGCTTCTTGCAGGCTATGCCGTGCTGGCAATCATCTTGATATTCATGGAGCGTAAGGTGTGTGCCTACTTCCAGTGCCGTCTCGGTCCGATGCGAGTAGGTCCTTGGGGAGTATTCCAGGTGTTCGCCGACGTGCTCAAGATGCTCATCAAGGAAATCTTTGTTGTGGACAAGGCCGACAAGCTGCTTTACTTCATTGCTCCTTTCCTTGTAATCATCGCTTCTGTAGGAACATTCTCGTTCCTGCCTTGGAACAATGGTGCTGAAGTGCTCAACTTCAACGTAGGCATCTTCTTGCTGACTGCCGTTTCAAGTATCGGTGTCATCGGAATCTTCCTCGCTGGATGGGCAAGTAACAACAAGTATAGTGTCGTTTCCGCTATGCGTGGTGCCGTACAGCTCATCTCATACGAGATGTCTCTCGGTCTGTGTCTGATAACAGCCGTTATTCTTACAGGCACAATGCAGATCTCCGGTATAGTAGAGGCTCAGACAGGTCCTTGGAACTGGCTGATATTCAAAGGTCATGTACCTGCTATTATAGCATTCCTCGTGTTCCTCGTAGCTGGTAACGCAGAGGCAAACCGTGGTCCGTTCGACTTGGCTGAGGCTGAGAGTGAGCTTACCGCCGGTTACCACACCGAGTATTCTGGTATGGGATTCGGATTCTACTATCTGGCAGAGTACCTTAACCTTTTTGTAGTTTCAGGAGTTGCCACAACAGTATTCCTCGGAGGCTGGGCACCTGTAAATATAGGTATCGAAGGCTTTGATGCTGTGATGAACTACATTCCGGGCATCGTATGGTTCCTCGGCAAGACATTTGCTGTGGTATGGTTTTTGATGTGGGTGCGTTGGACATTCCCACGTCTTCGTATCGACCAGATACTGAAGCTCGAGTGGAAGTACCTCATGCCTCTATGTCTCATCAACCTTGTGCTCATGACAATTATCGTGGCATTCGGCTGGCACTTTTAATTAAAGGAGGAAAAGAAAGATATGGAAGATAACAAGAAATCATATTTCGGAGAAATAGGTTCTGCGATGAAGACTCTTGCTGTTGGTATGAAGACCACACTTGTGGAATACTTCACACCTAAGAGTACAGAGCAGTATCCGGAGAACCGTAAGACCACTCTCCACATATCGGCACGCCACCGCGGCCGCCTTGTCTTTACTCGTGATGAGAACGAGAACTACAAGTGCGTAGGCTGTACTCTCTGTGAGAAGGCATGTCCAAACGATTCTATAAAGATTTTGACAGAAATGGTTGAAGACCCGGAGACGGGCAAGAAGAAGCGCAAGCTGGTTGACTACCAGTATGACCTTGGCGACTGCATGTTCTGCGAGCTTTGTGTCAATGCTTGTAACTTCGGTGCAATCCATTTCACAAACGATTTCGAGAATGCCGTGTTCGACCGCGAAAAGCTCGTGCTTCATCTTGATAAGGAGGTTTATAAGGGAGGTAGCCTTCCAAACCTCATTGACGGTGGTGCACCAATGGAAATCGGTAAGTTTAACACCAAAACAAAATAAGGAGGACAAGTAAGAAATGGCTAATATAATAATGTTTGGCATCTTTGCTGTAGTCATCTTGGGCTCAGCTGTGATGTGTGTAGCTACAAAGCGCATCATGCGTGCTGCTACATTCCTGCTCTTCGTCCTCTTCGGCGTTGCGGGACTTTATTTCATCCTCGACTATACATTCCTGGGTGCTGCGCAGATAAGTATCTATGCCGGAGCTTTGACGATGATGTATATCTTCGCCATCCAGCTTGTTGGCAAGCGCACTCTGCAGGGACTCGTTGAGCATGTAAAAGGCAGCAAGGCTGTTGGAGCAGCCCTTGTCACATTGGCTGGTTTCCTCACTGTTGCCGTTGTACTGCTGAAGAACGAGTTCCTGTTCAAGGCATGTGAGATGGCAGATGCAGAGGTTCCGATGGACGTAATCGGTACAGCTCTTGTTGGAAGCGACAAGTATCAGTATGTTCTTCCGTTCGAGTTCATCTCAGTATTCCTGCTGGCATGTATCATCGGTGGAATTGTTGTTGCACGTAAAGATAAGGAGGATAAGTAATTATGGTACCAGTACAATGTTATTTTGTGCTTAGCGCACTGTTGTTCTTCATCGGCGTTTACGGATTCGTTACACGTCGTAACCTGATAGCTATGCTTATCTCCGTAGAGCTTGTGCTCAACGCTGTAGACATCAACTTCGCAGCATTCAACCGTCTGTTGTTCCCTGGCGAGTTCGAGGGCTTCTTCATGACTCTCTTCTCTATGGGTGTGAGCGCAGCCGAGAGTGCCGTTGCTATCGCTATTGTTATTAATGTTTACCGTAATTTCCACAGCGATCAGGTGAACAGTATTGAAAACATGAAATATTAATAAGTTATGGATTATACATATTCATTGTTGATACTTCTCTTGCCATTGCTGAGTTTTCTCGTCATTGGCTTGCCCGACTTCGCGGGAAACAAGTATGCATGGTCGCATAAGGCAGCAGGACTTATCGGAACCTGTTCCATCGGTCTGGTAACGGTGCTGAGCTACATCACTGCTTTCCAGTACTTCATGGCTCCGCGTCTTGCCGACGGTACGTTTGCGACAATTGTACCATATAACTATACATGGTTGCCACTCGGCTCACTTCACTTCGACCTCGGAATCCTTCTGGATCCTATCTCTGTGATGATGCTGATTGTCATCTCTACTGTTAGTTTCATGGTGCATATCTATTCATTCGGTTATATGCACGGCGAGAAGGGATTCCAGCGCTACTACGCTTTCCTTTCCCTCTTCACCATGTCAATGCTCGGACTTGTACTTGCCACAAACATCTTCCAGATGTATATGTTCTGGGAGCTTGTGGGAGTAAGTTCATATCTGCTCATCGGTTTCTACTATGGACTTCATGCTGCCGTACATGCCAGCAAGAAGGCGTTCATCGTAACCCGTTTTGCTGATATGTTCTTCCTCATCGGTATTCTGATTTTCGGTTACTACACAGGTTCGTTCAACTTCTCGTTCACCGGAACAGAGGTACAGATAGCAGAAGGCATGACAGCCTTTACCCAGTGTGATGCTTCACGTGCAGCTGCTGCCGGTGGTTTCATCCTGCCTACAGCTCTTGTCCTGATGTTCATCGGTGGTGCAGGTAAGTCAGCCATGTTCCCTCTCCACATCTGGTTGCCAGATGCCATGGAGGGTCCAACTCCTGTATCTGCCCTCATCCACGCTGCAACCATGGTTGTTGCCGGAGTAGTACAGATAGCACGTCTGTTCCCAATATGGATTGAGTATGCTCCACAGGCAATGGAAATCGTAGTTTACGTAGGTGCTTTCACTGCATTCTATGCAGCTGCTGTAGCCTGTGCACAGAGCGACATCAAGCGTGTGCTTGCCTTCTCGACAATCTCTCAGATTGCCTTCATGATGGTAGCCCTCGGTGTATGTCTGCCTGGTCATCATGGAGCTGTGCTTGACAACCACGCACAGCTTGGTTATATGGCTTCATTGTTCCACCTCTTCACCCACGCCATGTTCAAGGCTTGCTTGTTCCTTGGTGCCGGTTGTATCATCCATGCTGTACACTCCAACGAGATGTCGGCAATGGGAGGACTTAAGAAGTACATGCCAATCACTCACGCTACCTTCCTCATCTCATGTCTTGCCATTGCAGGTATTCCGTTCTTCTCTGGTTTCAGTTCTAAGGACGAGATTATCACAGCATGCTTTGAGCATTCAGCATTCATAGGATGGTGGATGACAGGTGTGGCAGCCATGACAGCGTTCTATATGTTCCGTTTGTACTACGGTATCTTCTGGGGTACAGAGAACAAGGAAC